>JACCDO011728857.1_pt1 | contig 15200 bp, 14 predicted proteins | sample 7446101 | NCBI WGS metagenome assembly JACCDO01 (sample SAMN15323440, study PRJNA562643) | freshwater metagenome | isolation source: river surface water | place: USA:Blue River Watershed | collected 2017-08-16
ATGATTAAGATCGCTACCACAACAAACCGACGGTACGCTTTGAGGCCTTCGAGTGTAACAATATCAAGCATTGCGAGCAGAACAATCAAAACAGGGGTTTCAAAAATTAGGCCAAAACCAAAAATAAGTAACGTTAATAGCGAAATATAGTCTTTAATCGTAATCATCGGCACTCCCACTTCCATGCCGATATTGATAAGATATTCTAAGGAGAACGGAAGAATCAAAAAATAACAGAATGAAACCCCAAGAAAAAATACAAGCACAGAGGCAATAAGAAAAGGAAGGATAAATTTTCTTTCGTGTGGGTACAGAGCCGGTTCAAAAAACTTCCAGAATTGATGGAGCCATATTGGGCAAGTAAAAACAACGCTTACTAAAAAAGCGACCTTCATATCGACCATAAAAACATCAAGTGGACCTGTAAAATGCAGCGCATTTGTTCCGGGGGGAAGAACATTGACTAATGGTTTTTTTAAAATAGCAATGATTGAATCTGAAAAACTAAGAGCAATTACAAAACCAGCAAGTACCCCCAGTAATGCTTTCACCACCCTATTTCTAAGTTCCGAAAGATGGTCCCATACCGACATGACTTTACCATCGTCAATTAATTGATCGCCCATTAGTGCGCCTCCAGCCAGTTATCTCCGACTCCAATGCCGATTTCTAAGGGCACGGAAAGTTGCATAGCCTCACTCATAACACGCCTGATCATGGTAGTCGCTTCATCAATCGTCTCTGGGGCGCATTCAAATAGGAGTTCATCGTGCACTTGGCTAAGCATGACGAGAGGTAAATTAGATTGAGTAATTTGCCGATCAATTTCAATCATAGCGAGCTTAATTAAATCAGCGGCGCTGCCCTGGATACGTGAATTCACTGCGATATTTTCAGCATTGATTACGTTTCTGCGATTTAAATCATTAAGTCCACTGATAATCCGGCGTCGTCCGGTGATGGTTTGAACATAGCCTTTGTCTTGCGCTTCTTTGATTGACTCATTGATAAAAGTATTTATTTGTGGGTATCCAGAAAAATATTTTTCAATAAATTCTGAAGCCTCTTTAACTGATGCTCCTGTTTCTTCTGCTAAGCGTTTTGCTCCCATGCCGTAGATGATACCAAAGTTAATAGCCTTAGCACGGCTTCTCATCAAATCATTAACCTCAGTTGGGGGAACCCCAAAGATCCGAGATGCCGTAGCTCTATGGATATCTTGGCCGGAGTTGTAAGCTTCTTTGAGTCCTTGCTCGTTTGCCATATGAGCTAAAATTCTAAGCTCTATCTGCGAATAGTCAGCACTAATGATCTTCCATCCTGGGTGATTAGACCGGAACGCTTTGCGAACTTCTTGGCCAAATACACTGCGAATGGGTATGTTCTGGAGGTTGGGGTCTGATGAACTTAGGCGTCCTGTGGCCGTTCCTGTTTGGTGAAAGGAACCATGAACTCGTTTGGTCTCAGGATTTACCAGCAGTGGCAGAGCATCGACATAGGTGCCTTTTAATTTGGTTAAGCCCCTAAATTCTAATATTGCATCGGCAAGGGGGTGGCCCTTTAATTTTAGCAGCACCGATTCGTCGGTTGAATATCCGGTTTTGGTCTTTTTAAGAGTTTTTAGCCCGATTTCTTCGTGGATTTTTAAACGTTCAAAAAGAATATTCGCAAGCTGTTTGGGTGAATTGATGTTAAATGATTCACCAGCGAGCTCATAAATCTTATCTTCAAGTGCTTCAATTTTTTCCGTTAACGTGCGAGAGAGATTTTTTAAGAAAGGCGTGTCAATATAGATTCCTGTCCGTTCCATCTTGGCAAGAATGGGTACTAACGGCATTTCAATCCCAAATAGTACCTTATCGAGATTTTTGCTGGTTATTAAAGGGTTGAGATGGTGGTAGAGTCGTAATGTGTAATCGGCGTCTTCCACAGCGTAGTCAGTCAATACTTTTATATCAACTGACAACATGGAAATCTCTCCGCGAGTTCCAATTAAAGCAGAGGTTGGTATTTTCGCTAGGTTTAGGTATTTAAGGCAGCATTGGTCGAGACCATGCTGCCTTAAACCAGAGTCAAGAAGCCAATCACACAGCATCGTGTCAACCATGGGAGGTTTGACTTCAAGTCCAACATTTAACAGCATTTGATAGTCAAACTTGATATTGTGAGCGACTTTTAGTTTTTTATCATCTTCAAAATATTTTTTAACACCAGAAATGACATCAGAGGGGTTTAAATCAAATAAGTTTTCTTTGATAAGTGGTACGTAATACCCCTTACCGTGCTCAGTCGAAAAACTGATGCCGATGGGCTTATCTGATATAATATTTAATCCTGTGGTTTCTGTGTCAAAAGCAAAGACAGGAGACTGATCTAGGTCATGAAGAAGCTTAGAAAAACTGCTTTTTGAGGCAACTAGCTGATACCCAGCTCTCGGTAAATCGTCATGTAGACTTGGGCTTGCAATCGGTTCGCTTCGAGGCTGCTCAGCTTTATTTAGTTTGAGCAGCCCCGCTTCCACTTTGGCGGTTAGAGATTTTATTTCAAGTTCTTTAAATAGACTAAGGAGCGTTGGATTTGCGGTGGATTTACCGTCATGACATTCAAGGTCTGCCAAAGCATACGGTAATTCAAACTCAGTATGGATGGTAACCAGTCTTTTAGAAAGAAATGCATTATCTCGATCTTGCGTTAAAGCATCTTTATGTTTTTTGTTGGAGATACTTTCTAGGTGGGAGTATACGCCTTCAAGGGTCTTATACTCCGAAATGAGTTTTGCCGCACCTTTCTCGCCAATCCCGTGGACTCCTGGCACGTTGTCAGATGTATCGCCGATAATGGCTAAACAATCGATAACCTGTTCAGGTTCACAGCCAAATTTCTCTTTGACGCCGGTTCTGTCGATAATCACGGCATCATCACCCTTTTTAGGCACAAAGAGAAATGTCTTGTCATCCACCAACTGCATGAAGTCTTTATCACCGGAGACGATAAAAACTTCGAGGTTACTACTAGCAAATTTTTTGGCTAAGCTGCCGATGAGGTCGTCGGCCTCTAGACCTGGTTCTTTGATCACAGGACAGCCGTACGCCTCCATCAAACGGAAAAAATAAGGAAGCTGCTGTGCAAGCTCTGGGGGCATTTCTGTACGGTTTGCTTTATACTGCGGATAAATTTTATGGCGAAATGTTGGTTCTTTAGAGTCGGTGGCGACTACAAGGTAATCCGGCTTTTGTTCGGTAAGGAGTTTATTCATAAAATTAGCAGACCCGAGCACAACCGAAGTGGGAATGCCGCTAGCGGTGGAGAGTTGGCGCCCCATTCCGAACGCATAAAAAGAGCGAAAGGCAAGTGCCATCGCGTCGATAATAAAAAGGCGCTTTTTCCGGTGGTCCATAATTAATCCTCATTGCTTGGTCTAAGAGAAATAAGGCATGAGATATGGAAAGGCAAGGACAGATGGTGCGCTATATATGTACGGCTAAAATTTTATTTTTGTGCAAGTGACATCCCCTATTTACTGGCAATTAATTGTCGGTTACCATACCGGGTACCACCGATGACAAGAGAGGACTGAGCATGAGCGAATTTGCTGAACTAACACTAGAGGGTAAATCCTATAAATTGCCGATTATCGTTGGCTCGGAAAATGAAAAGGCGATTGACATTCGTAAACTTCGCCAAGACACCGGATATATCACGCTCGATTCAGGGTATGGTAATACAGGGTCTTGCAAAAGTGAGATCACGTTTATTGATGGAGAAAAAGGTATTCTCCGTTACCGCGGGTATCCGATCGAACAATTAGCCGAGAAATCAACGTTTGTTGAAACGTCTTATCTGTTGGTCTATGGGCGTCTTCCTAATCAAGCGGAGTTGGCTGATTTTAGAGAGATGTTAACGCGTCACTCCCTGATCCATGAAGATATGCTTCATTTTTACGATGGCTATCCATCGACAGCCCACCCTATGGCGATACTGTCGTCCATGGTTTGTTCCCTGTCAAGCTACTACCCTGAATGGTTAAATCCTCATGACCAAGGACAAGTGAACCAGTTAGTGCCACGGGTGTTATCGAAATTGAGGACGATTGCGGCTTACTCCTATAAAAAGTCCATTGGACAGCCGGTTATTTATCCTAAGAACTCCCTCGATTATTGCGCAAACTTCCTTTACATGATGTTCGCAGTACCTTCTGAGCCTTATGAAGTCGACGAAGACCTTGTTAAGACACTGAACATGCTTCTTATTTTGCATGCAGATCACGAGCAGAACTGTTCAACTTCTACGGTTCGAATGGTTGGTTCATCTGATGCGAACCTTTTTGCATCGATTGCTGCTGGTATCTGTGCGCTTTGGGGGCCAAAGCATGGGGGTGCAAACCAAGAAGTTATGGAAATGTTAGAGGAAATTCAACGTAATGGTGGTGATGTTAAAAAAGCAGTTGCCATGGCGAAGGATAAAAACTCTGGTTTCCGTCTTATGGGCTTCGGTCACCGCGTGTATAAAAACCATGATCCAAGAGCTCAGGTTATTAAAAAGGCTTGTGACCAGATTCTTGCTAAGCTCAATCGTAACGATCCATTGCTTGAGATTGCAAAACGCCTTGAAGAGGCCGCATTGTCGGATCCGTACTTTGTTGAGCGTAAGCTCTATCCAAACGTGGATTTCTATTCTGGTGTAATCTACCGGGCGATGGGAATTCCAACACATATGTTCACTGTGATGTTTGCACTTGGCAGGTTACCAGGGTGGTTAGCACAGTGGGTTGAGATGCATCGCGACGGTGAGGGTCGTATTGATCGTCCTCGTCAAATTTATTCAGGTGAACGCCAACGTGATTACGTGCCAATCGGTCAGCGGAAATAAGGTAGAAAAGCGCAGGGGTGAGCGTGTTTGGTTGATGAAGACTGAACCCCACGTCTTTTCTATTGACGATCTTTTGAGTGCTCCGAGCCGGACCTCCTCCTGGGAGGGGGTCCGTAACTATCAAGCTCGTAATTTTATGCGTCAAGAGATGCGTTGTGGAGATAGAGTCCTGATCTATCATAGTAGTTGTGATAGGCCGGGGATCGTTGGCATTGCCCGTGTGGTGAGGGAGGCGCACCCTGATTTGACTGCCCTTGACCCTGAAAGCCCATACTTTGATGAAAAATCGATGGCTTTAGGTGAGTCTCGCTGGTCAATGGTCGATGTACAGGGTGAAAAAAAACTTAGTCGCCCACTTTATTTGGAGGAGCTTAAAACCATGCCCGAACTTCGTGGGATGTTGCTTCTCCAAAAGGGATCCCGACTTTCGATTCAACCTATAACTGCCTCTGAATGGGAGATATTAAAGTATTATTTAAATACTTAAAGTTATCCCGAGTTTGAGGGCAGTGAGCTGTTGGCTTGCTGAGCTTGAGAGACCATTATCACCAGCTGTATGTGACCCTTGGGTTAAGCTGAGTTCACCTGCGGGGGTGAGGGTTTCACTGTCGTAGCTTCCTCTCGCATCGCTTTGGTCGAGTTTATAGAAGCTTTGTAATACCGAGGCATGAATATTAAACGTTGGTTTAATTGGTAACATGACTCCTGTCTCAGCCGCGAGGTAGCTACCTGTGATATGTGTATAAAGGTCTTGCCGGAATAAGCTGCTATTGGTGGTGTCTTGGGTTAGGCCTGAGCTGCCGCGTCCGACTTGAGTAGTGGCAAAGAGGGATTTTACCCAGGGGTTGCCCGTAAGGGTGTAGGTGGCGTGGATACCTAGGGCTAAAATGCGGTTATCGTAATGCTGTACTATTCTGTCACCATTATCAGTTGATTTTGCTGAAACAAACGAATTAGAAAACTCAAGTTTTGGGCCTAGGGTTAGTCCGTTATGTCCGATCGCATTTTGATAACTAATTGCGACGCTATAACCTGTCGTGTGGGATGTTATATCATCGTGGGATAGATGGCCTTGGCCAAAAAAAGGAGCAATAGTAATGTGGGGCGTGCCAGCCGCGGCAAGACTTTGGCTAGTCAGGAAGATGGTAGATAATAATGCTAAGTGCTTGCATAGTGGCTTCATAAAGTCCCCTTCCATTTGATTGTTCAATGATAGGGCGTACACCAAGTTTTTTCTAGCGCAAAAACAAATGAGCCGCTGGACTTACGGTTTAGCGGCAATTTTACATAGGTCACCTGATGATATCACCTGTACTTTCGCAGATGAGGGTGTCTGAGCTTGTTTTATGAGGGCACGAGCAACATCACGGCCGTGAATACCTTTAAAGGGCCCGAACATCAGGGGTGAAAGTAGGGTAGCCAGTTTTTCGCCCCATCTAAATTCTTGCCTATCTCCGAGGAGTAACGAGGGACGAGCTACGGTAAGACGATCAAAATTGAGGTTCATAATGGCCTGTTCTAGTTCAGCTTTAACACGGCTATAGAAGAAGGGTGACTTTAGATCAGCACCTAAGGCACTGACGAGGAGAAAGTGTGTAGCACCTAACTTTTTGACGGTTTCGGCAAAGCGTAGGTTGTAGTTAAAATCAATTTCACGGAACGAAGCTTGGCTTCCCGCTTTCTTAATCGTTGTACCAAGTGCTGAATAGGCATCTGCTCCCGTTAAGTCGATATCAAGCTCGCTTATGCGGTCTGCTGGCAAGATGATTGCGGTGAGGCGGGGGTGAGTGATTCTGAGTGGGCTACGAGAGACAGTATAAACTTGGGGCTTGGAACTTTGAGAGAGTAGCTCTTCAACGAGGTACGTCCCCACTAGACCTGTGGCACCGAAAACAATAGCCTTTTTCATGACCCCCCCTACGCCTTGCTGACGCTAGTATAATCTTAAAAAGTTTGGGTCGATAGGAAAAGAACATTGAGGTTTTACATTTTTATTTTAGTTATTAAAAACAGATGGTTAAGATAATCCCGTCAATAATTGCTTGCTCTCCCTTGACAGACACGGGAATCAGTTTGAATATTGATTAGATGGCCTATTTTAGAGTAGAGAGCCATGGTAAGAGGCTTTTTCGTCCCACCAATTCTTGAACAGGAAGGTATTTCGCTGTGTGGAAAGTCTATCACATTCAATCCGGTCGTATCGTTAAAGCAGGTTTCGAATCTGATGAGGATGCTAAAGAGTGGCTAGAACGCAGGAAAGACTTGTCCGATGACGACTATGATGTGGAAGAAATGGATGAAGAGGAAGAAGAAGAGTACCTCGAGAATGGTGGGGATGACGACGAAAACGATGCTTATGAGCCAGAATATAGCGATGATGACGACGATGAGGAGCATCGCGGCGGTGGCTTTGAAGATGATGACGATGACCTAGGTGGGGGTCACGGTGATGATGACGACGATGAAGAAGAAGACGAAGACGACGATGAAGATGAAGATGAAGATGATGAGGAAGAAGAAGAGGATGAAGATTACTAGTCGTGATATTTGAAGTACTCGTCGATCGGACGGAAAAACCTAATAAGTGTACCATATTACCCCAGGCCACTCATCCTCGGATGAGGGTCAGCCGGTTTGCGCGGGGGGAAGCCATCCCTAAGCTTGCAAGCGAGCTTCTTTTGCATCCAGAGGGAGTTTCGCTTGAGCAGTTTAAGGGCGTTCAAACTGTAAATTCCATTGCGGCTGTAGATTGTCGTTGGAAAAGATTAGCGCCCATTGTTGGGCATATTGTGGGCCCACTGCCTGTAAAAGTCAGTATCCCGCCCGGGTTTATGACAGCATACCCCCGGGTGAATAAGAAAAATCTTGATCCCGACCAAGGGTTAGCCACGATAGAAGCCATATTTATTGCTGGGGCATTCTTGGGGTGCTGGGATGAGACTTTGCTTTCGCGGTATCATTTTGCAGATGAGTTTTTAAGGTGTAACCACAAAGCATTTCAAGAGTTTGGACTTATTTAGGTCTTGTAGTCAAAATCTTGCGACTAGGATATAGTCATACCTGAACTATTTATTAACAGTCTGCCTGTGATCGGCAGAATTGCTTAAGGTGAGGCAGATGACTCTAGGATTATTTAGGCGTCTAGTAAGCGTATATTTTCTTAGTTTAACGCTCTTTTGCGCGGGGCTACCGTGTTCTTACGCTAACACGACACCTTCAGCAGCAGCAGCAACTGCTACAGCACAGCCAGAAGCGGCACCAAGTGAGGGCACGACAGAAGTTGAGTTTGGCTCGACATCGATATTTTCCCGAGCCTTACAGGGTGGTGTAACAGTCTTTTTGTGTTTACTGATTTTAGTAGGGATGTCGGTTACAACCTGGGCCGTCGTCATTTCAAAGTTTTTATACCTCAAAAAGGTCACTGAGGCAGGTGATGGCTTTATCAAGAGTTTTTGGGATTCCCGGTCGTTAAATGATTTAAACGGTAAGCTCGCTGATTTTCCCTATAGTCCCATACGAGAAGTATTCCGTAGTGGATATGCTGAGCTAGTCAGAGCGAATCAACTCAGAGACCAAGCGATTATGCCAGAGTTAGCGATTAACGCAGCTTTAGACAATTTAAACCGTGCCATTGGCAAAGCGAAGATTCTTGAAAAAAGACGGTTAGAGAAATATATGCCGGTGTTAGCGATTAGCGCATCAGCTTGTCCGTTTATTGGTTTATTTGGCACCGTATGGGGCATTATGGGATCTTTTGAAGGAATCGCTAAAACCGGAAGTGCTAGTCTTGCCGCGGTGGCCCCAGGAATTTCAGAGGCGCTCATTGCTACTGCGTTTGGCTTAGCGGCGGCGATCCCAGCCGTCGTGGGATATAACATATTTGCCGCTAAAATGCGGGAGATGATGATTACAATTGACGGGTTTACTGCTGACTTTATGAATATTGTGGAGCGATATTTAGTGACAGATAAAGCTCGTGGTGGTGCTGCATCAGCAACTTCACCTCAACCACCTATTGGGTAAATCAAAGGGGGAGAGTGTGTTATGGCGTTTGGTCGTGTAGGACAATCAAAGGGTGATGAACACGAAGATTTAGCTGAGATTAATATTATTCCCCTAGTGGATGTGATGTTGGTTTTACTTATTATTTTTATGGTGACGGCTCCCTTAAGTATAGGTGGAATTAAAGTCGATCTGCCACAAAGTAAAGCTAAGGGAACGAATGTTGATCAGGATCGAGTCGTTTTATCTGTTAGCAAAACAGGGCAGTATTATTTAGATAAAGTTCAGATTGCTGATCCGATGCTAGAAGAAAAATTTCGAGCGATTTACCAATTTCGCGATAAAAAAGAGTTATATATTAGGGCTGATATGGGAGTACCCTACGGAAAAGTAGTGTATGCCATGAGTGCTGCAAAATTAGCGGGGGTTACCAAGCTGGCAATGTTAACCACCAACGATGGAACAAAGGCGGCAAGGCGGTAACCATGCAGGCTATAACCCAGGCAAAAACTTTAGACGCAGTGCCTATTGGGAAATCTGTCGCCCGGTTAGGTGGTTTGCCGGAAGATGTTCTTTTAAAGAAATTTCTTGGTGTATCCATCGTGATGCATATCGTGGTGGTCTTTATCAGCGGATTATCATTTTTTTCAGTACCTCCTCCCGTTACGGATGAATGGAGTATGGATGCTGATTTAATTACGGATATGTCGCCAGCACCGCAAGCGGCATCGGCATTGCCTAATGCTGTTAAAGCAGAAGAGGCCAAGGTCCAGGCAGATTTGCTGCCGCAGATTACGAAGACTGTGACGATAAAGGAACAAACTAAAGAAGAAGAGGCGATTGCCGAGAAAAAAGAAGTAACTCCTGAACCTCCTCCAGACGCGAAGGTAGCGGATACAGCAAATAAAGTCGACGCAACCACTGTTAAGTCACCGGTGAAGGATGCTCCAGAGGTTGAGGAAAAAGAGTTACTTAAGCGGCGAGCCATTGAGCTGTTAAGATTGCAAAATCAAACGGCAAAGAAAAATGAAGCACAAAATGCGGATGCTTTTGCAAAGGTTGGTCAGGCACTATCTGACCCTAAAAATAAAGACCAGGTTTCTTTAGCGGGTGGCTCCCTCGCGGGTAAATCCCAGGAAAAGCGGTATGTGACTTTGCTCCAGAAAGCTGTGCGCCAACATTATACCCTACCAGAAGCTTATAATTTAAAAGGTGCAGATACGGTGGTTGTGATTGGACTTGTTGTGGCAGCTACGGGGGAAATCTCTCAACTCGAGGTGAAAACCCCTTCGAAAGACCCAGCATTCGATGCGTTGACATTAGAAGCTGTTCGGGCTGCTGCACCGCTGCCTAAGCCACCTGAAAGCCTGGTCGGCAAGCCATTTGATTTTGTATTTAGACCTCAGTGAGGAGTTTTAGTATGCAGTGGTTTTTGGTTGCGTTGATCGTTTTAAGTAGTTTAAATCCTGTTGAAGCGGCACCGATTGTCGTGAATATTGATAACCCTAGTTTTAGAAAACTTGTCACAGCAGTTCCCGAGTTTAAATCACCCCAAGAGGACTCGGACCTCAAAAGTAAAGCAGTGGAAGGTTCGACTGAACTTAGCAGGCTTTTAACCTTTTCAGGTTTATTCAATGTTATGGCGCCAGGGGGGTATCAGGATTTAGCTAAGAAGACCTTTTCAACAGTATCTCCGTCAGGGCTAGACGGCATTGATCTCTTAGGCTGGAAGGGGATAGGGGTTGAGTCATTAACGGTGGGGGAAATAACCCGCGACGGTCCTAATTACGCGATTGCGCTTCGTACTGTAGACATCCACTTAGGTAAACTGATGGTGGGTAAAAAATACTCAGGTGTACCAGCCAATCAAATCAAAAAAGTGATGGCTAAGTATGCTGATAGAATTTTGGAAGCATATACTGGAAAGCCTGGTATTTTTTCGTCTCGATTATTGTTTGTGGGGCGGAAAACTAAAGGTGCAGCAAAACAGATTTACCTAGCTGATGTGGATGGTTCGAATGCAGTAGCGATTACTTCAGCTGATGCCCCACATTTATCCCCCGCATTTAGTCCTGATGGACGCTTTGTAACGTTTACTAGTTTTGAAGATGGCAACCCTGACTTATTTATTTACGAGATTGCCACTGGCAAAAAACGGAAACTATCAGGGCGTAAAGGATTAAATAGTGGTAGCAATTGGTCACCAAACGGTCATGTCGTGGCGTTTACAGGGTCGGTAGAGGGTGATGCGGATATTTACTATACTCATCCCGATGGCTCAAAGGCCAAACCACTGATTAAGGGTGTGGGATTAGATGTGGATCCAACATTCTCCCCCGATGGGAAGTGGTTAGCGTTTGTGTCTGGTCGGTTTGGGAATCCCCATATTTTTAGAGCAGAGCTTAAATGGGATGGGGCCTCTGAGTTAAAAGTGGTATCTGATAAGCGGTTAACCTACGCAGGATGGTGGAACGCTACCCCAGCCTGGAGCCCAGAATCCGACAAAATCGCGTTTGCAGGGTATGATCGTGATATCGACCGTTTTGATATATTTATGATGAATCCAGATGGAACCAATATGGAACGCATGACGATCCGGCAGGGCGATAACGAACACCCAAGCTGGTCACCTAATGGTCAGATGATTGTATTTGAATCAAACCGGGTTCCTGGAAGCAATGTTAAAGGGGTTCGTGGGCTCTACGTCATGAACCGAGACGGGTCGAGCCAGAGAGCTATTGCAACGGGCCTCTATGAATCACAGACGCCCGTTTGGGGCCCCCCAGTGAAAGACTAGACTTAAGAACATTTCGGTCACCTTTGGCTATGGATTCCCTGGCGATTTTGTTGCATGGTATGAGTAATCTATCATGTGAGGAGGTTTCGTGGATTCTGCTAATGCTGATTTTGCTCTTCCCATGCGCTCGCCCTTATGGATGGTTACGAGAGAACCAGTTTTAAACCAGTTTGTAAGTTACCTGACTGGGTTTGTTGAAGGATTAAGGCAAGACCCTCATCATAAACATGAGCTAAGTCTTTCACTGGCGGAGCTTTCCGACGTAAGGAAGGCGTTTGGGGCGATGATCATTAGGGGCGAGGCTAGACTTCACCAGTTATCTAGCCTTTTATGTCACACGCTTTTTACGAATTATAAGCTTTCGAGTGTGGTGGTGGGTGAGGTGGAGCAAAGTAAAGAGCGGTTTATCCTAACCCAGTCACTGTCCCATGATGACTTGCTGCATACGTCCGATATTGATTTAGGTAATCGCCAGATATCCAAGTTAAGATTTCTTTCTAAAGATTCGTGGATGTCAGCATCCCTGGTTGCGAATTTTGTTGAGTACCAGCCCCTTGAACCTAATGCGTTTGGGGTTCATAAGGTCATTAGCCGTATTAAAGCGGAAGAAGAGATCTGGAATAAGGTGGCAGACGAAATATTTGATTTAGATGGCATGGTAAAACGAGATAAACAAATAAGCCATTTAAGTTATTTTGTTAAAGATGTTTTTGGCTTAAAGATGGTCGTTGGGAGTTCCCAGGATGTGGCAAAACTTAAAGAGTGGCTTGCCAATATTTCTTGGAGTCCTAGTGACTTAGACCTTGTAGAACGGGAAGGTTTTACGCGTAGCACCGAGAGACTTTTGATCCTTGAAGAAAAAGATTACCTTGCTGAAGCAACCCAGAAACAGAGTGGGTGGTCCGCATTAAAGTTGGTCGTGTCTTGGATGGATAAGACCTTTGAAATCCAGATTCAGTCGTTACGCAATTATTTATCAGAACAGGAATTTTTGACCAAAGAAAGCCATGCTGGGTTTAAGGCCAGGCGTGAATCGTTACGCGAAGGGATTGCCGAACGCGAACCTTTATATGGTTATTTTAGAGCGTTACTTTTTTGGATGTTTATGGGAGGAAATAGTGTGGCGCTAGCGCCCAAACATCCACAGGTTGCGTTAAAAATTCGAGATTAATATGGGCCAAGCAGTAAAAATAGATCCATCATGGTTACGTTTCCTTCAAAATGAATTTGCTGAGCCTTACATGGCAGACCTTATGCATTTTTTAGAGTCTGAATATGCACAAGGTAAGGTGATTTACCCACGTAAAAGCGATTATTTTCGGGCATTAAACTTAACTCCGCTTGAGCAGGTGAAGGTTGTAATTTTAGGGCAAGACCCCTATCACGGTTCTGGTCAAGCCCACGGGCTGTCGTTTTCTGTTCCGAAGGGGGTCGCGCCTCCGCCTTCATTGGTCAATATTTTTAAAGAACTTAAATCTGACCTAGGAATGACACCACCCAAGCATGGCCATTTAGAAGGGTGGGCTAAGGAGGGGGTGCTCCTCTTAAATAGTGTGTTAACAGTGGAAGATGGCTGCGCAGGGTCCCATGCTCATAAGGGGTGGGAGAGATTTACGGACCGGGTGATCGAAGTTATTAGCCGGGAGCGTGAAGGGGTCGTATTTATCTTGTGGGGTGCTTATGCACAAAAAAAAGGAGGAATGATAGACCGTAAAAAACATATGGTTTTATCATCCCCCCACCCAAGTCCTTTGTCAGCGCACCGCGGTTTTTTAGGCAGTAAGCCATTTTCTCTTGCAAATCAGTATCTTAAAACTAAGGGCGCGCCGCCAGTCAATTGGGAGTCGATCACCCTTCACAGCGAAGTCTAAAGGATTTCCCCTTTACGATAAACTGCCCAAGAAGTTCGTTGCCCATGGGTGTGACGGTTAAAAGAAGGTCCGTACCCTTCACTGCAGCACCCCAATTGCCGTTAAAGCTCGTATCGACATTTTCAACTGTGGTGAGGTTTCCTTCCTCACCGTAGGTGAGAACTCCAAGGCTTGTTTGGTAGTCGATGGCTAGGTGAAGCGTAAATCCGAGGTCATTTGTGCAGCGGATTTCAGGGACAGCTTCTGCAAACAGAGACCCTGAACATAGCAAAGTTGTTGCGGTCATAAAATGTTTCAAAAATCGCATAGTGGTTCCTCTCTAAGTTTAGGTAGGATAAACTAAACTAATCCTATTGAATGACTGTAAATTTGCAACCTCAAATTGGAGGAAAGAATGCTTAAGACTCCTCTTTCTTATGGGCTACTAGGAAGTTTCTTAGCTGGGTTTTCAATCCTTACAGCCTGTAAAGTACTGCGTAGCGGTTCAAGCGTGCAAGATCAGGTATCATATGAGCAGGAGGAGGTGGTGCCTGTTGCTGGTGAGGGCTATGATTCTTACAGTCAAAGCATTAAACCAGGGATTACCTGTATCACAGGAAAAACTGAAACAATTCCTGTTAATACGAGCAATGTTGCGTTAACGCAATCTAACGATGTGGGTAAAGTCGCTTCTGAATTTACGGGTGAAGTGAAGGGAACCCCTAGAGTGCCATTTTTTTCGGCGAATGGTGCAGCGGGATTTTATAAGTCACTGGGAACTACCAATAGTTCAGTCAGTGTGATTTATACGGCGAAGGTGGTGGTTCACGCAGATAAAATATCTGCTCCGAGTTTGACCCCTGAGTTAAAGGCCTTAACCGGAATTAATCTCTTGCAAAAGTGTGGGGATCAATATGTGGTGCAGGTGAATAAGGGTGGGGCTTTAATTATCGGGGTGACCTTTAATTTTGGGAGTGAACAAAAAAGGAAGAAATGGCAGTCGCTTGTAAACTTCTCCCAGCCTTGGTTCGAGCTTTCAAAGGACCTAAAAAGTAAAATAGAAACAAATACTCTTGACGGTCAAATGACCATCAAAGTCAAACAAAAGGGCGGCAATGCGGAGCAAGCCTTATCTCAAGTTAAAACTTGTGCCTTAAATTCCGCTGAAGATTTTGAGAAGTGTCAAGCGCGGATGGATGAAATCTTAGCTTACGCTGCGGACCAGTTCCCAGCGCAAGTACGAGCACAACCCACCCCTATTTCCTACCAGACAGTATCCCTTAGTCAGGCAGGAGCCCCGACATTTCCAAGTTTGACTGAGGATGTCTTGCGTGCACGTAAGGATCTCAAAACTCTCGCCGAAGAGCATGAAGCGTACCTTGATATGATTTCACAGTCTGAAGCAAAAAAGATACCAGTCGATGCGACTCAAAAATCTGCTGTAGAAGCTAATCTGCAATCGATCAAGGAAATAGGAAAAACTTGTTTTGAATATGATATTTACCTTGGTTCTCTCAGCTGGAAGAGTTGTTTGTCTGGGGTACAAAGGTTGTCATCAGTCTTAAAGAAGATAAATAAATCGGCAATTTCATTTGAGAAGTTAGCTGTATCAGCTAATAAACCTAACGGTGATTTTATTGTCAACCGAACCTCCCAGAAAATGACTGTATCTTATGTAGTCG
>JACCDO012197380.1_pt1 | contig 15199 bp, 4 predicted proteins | sample 7446101 | NCBI WGS metagenome assembly JACCDO01 (sample SAMN15323440, study PRJNA562643) | freshwater metagenome | isolation source: river surface water | place: USA:Blue River Watershed | collected 2017-08-16
GATGAGTCTACCATATTAATACTAATACGTGTAATCTTAGGTTCATCATCGTCGGAAACAGGTCTATTATTGATAGAAGATTCATCAAATTGAATATCATGATTAATTTGCGAATACATAAGGCGAATACGGGTTAAATATTTATTTAAATATTTGGAATGAATTGAAACGAAATAATGCATATAATTATTAAATAAATTCAATTTATTAATAACTTCGTTCAAATTATTTTCAAAAGTATAAACAAAATTATTAATGTTTAAACCACTATTTTGTCTATTCTTATAGTTTTTTAATAAAATATTTTGGTTATTACAATATTCTGAAATAGATAATAAAATATCAACGATATCATTAAAAATACTAGTAATATAATCAAAAGAATATACTTTATGAATATTTAATGAATCATAAACTGGATAATTGTTAAATGATTTAAACATATCTTGAATTTTACCTTCTTTGATGGTATCTACTGTATATTTACTAATAATTTTATACATTTTATAATAATCACAATAAATGCGGTTAGAAATCATATTAAAATAAGTAATTAATGAGTCGTGTTCAATGTGTAAAAGTGTTTTTTGAAAATGAAACGAGTCCAACCCAATTATAAATAGCGTCTGTTTATTGAGACGAATCATTTCTTCATAAATACTCGATAACTTGTTAATCTTAGTATTGATACTATCTTGTAAAGAAATAATATTATTTCGATTTTCTTTTAAATTACCAAATCTAGATTTTAAATCTTGTATAGTAAAGTTATTTTCCATTTAATATTTATAAATATTAAAAACACAGCTCTATAATAAAATAATATTGTTATATTTTAAGATAATCAAAGACTAATTCTATATGGAAGAAAAAGATGATGATATCAAAATTAATTTAGAAGAATTAGAAGAATTACAGCAATCTAGTAACAAAAAAGATATTGAATGGAGGGAAGAACATGAAAAAATATTAATTGAATGGGCTGATAAAGCGATGTGTTATAGATGGCTTCATTCGCGTTCATATGCGATTTATGCAAGAAAATATGCGTGGTACACAATCCCGGTTATTATTATATCAACCATTACCGGTGTTGGTAACTTCGCACAAGATAGATTTCCTCCAGAATACGCTACTATAGGTGTCTTATCTGTGGGTGCTTTAAATATTATTGCCGGTATTATTGGTACTATCCAACAGTTTTTAAAGATATCTCAATATATGGAATCACACCGTGTAAGTAGTATTTCTTGGGATAAATTTTATAGAAATATAAAAATTGAATTAGCAAAACATCCAGAAGAAAGATTCCCTGCTATTCAAATGCTTAAAATAAGTAAAGAAGAATATGATAGACTTATGGAAACCAGTCCAGATATTCCAGATATTATTAAATCAGAATTCAAATCAACTTTTAAAAGTTCAGAGGAATTTAATAGAATTTCTAAACCTGAAATTTTAGATTATTTAGTTGGTACTGCCGAATTTAGGTATGTTGAAAAGAACCCTATTAATCCAATAGTTGAAAAAGAAAATGAACTTATTAAAAAACAAGGTGAAGTTAAGAAAAATGCATTAAAGGTTAAAAACTTTTGTACTACCTTTAAGCAAATTCATGGTAGAGATGCATTAGTTGATGAGATTAAAGAACAATTTGAAAATGTAATTGAAATAAAAGAATTACAATTAATTATTTCAAATATAGAAAAAAATAAAAATACTGATGATAATCCAAATATTGAATTAATAGATATAAATATTAATAGTAATAATCCAATTAATTTGGGGGATATTGGTAGAAGACCATCTACGATACAATTATAATTAATATAAGTAAAAATTGAATAATTATTTATATTGATTATGCATAATTAAATTTATAAGAATTGATAGTATTATTTAAATAGTTTTCATAACTTTCTAAACCAGATTCTTGATAGTTTTCATAATTTTCAACATTTTCTTCTTCCATAGTTTCGAATTTTTCTTTTTTATCAGATGACATCGCATTAATTAAATTACCAACTGCTTCACCAACAGTTGCCTTTTCTTCTTTTTTAACTTCTCTATCTTTTTTAGGAGTTTCTTTACGTACTTCATCTTTGGAAGATGCCATTTCTTTATTTAACTTACCACATTCTTCTTCAAAAAAATCTTTTAAACGTAATCTTTGTTCAGATGAAAGATGGTCCATATTTTCAGTATTTTTACAATTTTTTAATGTTTTTCTAATACTATTAATGTTATCTCTAAATTCTCTTTTAACTTCTACATCATTTTTACTATCTTTTTTTTTATTGGATTCTTTATTTGATTCAAAACCTTCTGTAACATAAGTATTATAATTATTGACCATGTTATTAAAGTTTTCATTTTTATAAGATTCAAAGTTTTCGGTAACATCTTGAGTCATAGCTAAAGATAAAATAAGTAAGAAACCTATTGCTAAAATTAAAGATAATTGTAAATCTTTTGTACCTAAATATGCAATTAATGCAATTATAATGAAACGAAAGAAATTATTGTTTAAAGTTTTAACAACTGGTGATGGCAATTTAGTAGTAATTTTAGGTCCATAAACTGCTAAGAAAACAGCTAAAATACCATAAGTAATTGGATTTGTTAAAATAGATTTAACAGTAGAAGTAGTTGAAGAAGCTTCTGGAGTTTCTAAAACAGGAGTAGTATTCATAATATCATCAGAATCCATTTATAGTTATAATATAAAATAAGAATTAATTTTTATAATAAATAATCAATTATCTTCTTTCGGATTTGATATAATACTTTGAATATCATCAATCATATTATTAATTTCATTATCATCGGTATCTTTATTACGGTTAGATTCTTGTTCAATTTGATTTGAATTTAAATTAATTTCTGTAGATTTTTCTAGATTATTTGAATTATATATATGATTATATTTAATCTTAAGGTTATTAATTAGATTGTCATATTGACTTAAAAACTGTGTATAGCCATCATTTATAAGGGTTTCTCTAACTTTTGTAGAAAAATCTAAATCAATAAATGAATGTTGTACATTTAAGAAAATTGTATTTTCCTTATATTCTTCCATTAAATGATATTGAAAAGAATAACTTTTTAAATAAAATATATCAGCAAGATATTTGAAAAAATCATAATTCGTTTTAGGCTTACTCTTTTTCTCGAGGAGGAATTTATTATTATCATCCTTTTTATAATTTAATATAAAACCAATGGAATATGGTAATCTATTGTTATAATAGTTTATAGGATAATTATTAAATAAACCTCCATCACACATTAAATCACCTTCATCATTCTTAAAAGGATGATAAACAATAGGTAAATTACTTGATATTCGAACTGCTTTCCATAATTGCATATCAGGTGTTGTATCTATAGAATATCTTTCATAACAGTTTTTTGTTATATTAGAACCACCTATTACTAGTTTTTTAGATGGATTATAATTATGTAAATCTCTAAATGTTGCATTTTCATTTCCTAATTTTTTTTTTATAACTATCTTAAAAAACTTATCAATATTTATACCAGAATCATAACCTAAATTATCAAAAACATCAAAGAAATTAAAGTTTTTGGGTTCTAAAAGGACATCTATTTGAATGGTTAATGCAATCTTAATAACTTGTTCACTTGTATAACCTAAACAAACAAATAATGCGAACAATGAGCCAATAGATACACCACATATTTCTTCTAAAGATGACACAATATTGCGTTCTTCCATAGCTTTAAACACACCTAAATATGCTAGACCCATTAGTTCACCACCACTAAAAATTAAATTCTTAATCATTTTATTAGTATCTTTGGAGATAATTTCTTTATATAAAAAACTATTATTAAAATAATAATGATAAATATCTTTGAATTAAACAAACATAGGGATGAAAGGGAGTTGAGACGTATTGAGACTTATAGAAAAATATTAGAAAAAATGCATTTACGTATAGAAGATAATAGTAAAAAGGGTTATACAGAGTGTTTCTATTCTGTACCTGAATTTATTGTAGGGTTCCCATCGTTTGACCAGAAAAAAGCGATAGCATATATGCTAGATAGATTATTTAAAAATGGTTTTGCAGTTATGTTTATAAAACCAAATATTATATATTGTTCTTGGGAGCATATACCTAGTTCTTTAAAGAATCCTGAATTAAAGGCGATTGAAACTGATTTAATGGAGAATCCATATAAAGATTATTCTAATTTAATATCACAAATTAGTGGGGTTAATTTAGTTAATCCAACAAAGTTTTCAAATGATTTATCTTCACTTAATAATAATCAATCTAATACTAATTTTATAAAAAAGTTGGATTTTAATAACAAAGCATCACAATATTTAAATTATAATAATAATAGCAGTACAAATGATATATATGTTACCAAAAACATACCAATTAGCTATAATGGTCGTAAATATTAATTTTATTAAAAGTAATTAATCTAATAAAATCAATAAAGTATTATATTTATGGATGAGAATTCATATAATTTTGGAATGTTTGTATCATTTGTTGCATTTGAGATAATTGAGTTTGTAAATCATTGATTGTTTGTTGTTGTAAATCAACAGTTGTTTGCATTGTATTTATTTTTTCTTGTTGTGTTTGAACAGTTGTTTGTAAATTTGTAATTTGAGTATCTTTTAATTTTATAATATTGTTTAGTTCGTTAATACCTCCAATTGCTAAAGTAGCTAATCTAGTTTTATCAACTGACATAAAATCATCAACCTGTTTACCATACACAAATATTAATGGATATCTTCCAATAATATCTATTAAATTGTTGCTTTGGTCAAACACGCAATTACTTAAATCAATTAAATTATTACTCTGGTCATAAACTTGATTATTAGAAATATCATAAAAATAATTATTAATATCTATTATATTACCAGAATTATCTCTATTTTTCTTATATTCATTTTTATCAATTAAAATATTAAATGTATATTCGTTAATAATATCTATTACATTATATAGTTTTCTACTGAAACTATTTTCAAGCATTAAACTAACATCATCATTTAATAATAAATTATGACTAATATCTAAATTTAGTTGTATTATTAATGTATCTGATAAATCATTAATAATTGAAACATTATTACATAATTTCATAATACAAGGTATTGTCTCTTTTTGTTTAATAATTGCTTCTGGAAATATTTCATATATTTCTTGAGCAATCACTCCAAATGCAGTATGTGACCCTCTTTGAACATCAATATAATCATATTTTTTTAATTTAATCTTATTAATAATTGGTAAGCAATCACTTGCATCAGAAATATTTTTCTTAATTCTTTTATCAGATGATGCAAAAAACCCGTAATTAGACCACATAACACCATCTTGTGCCGCAATACCAACTGCTATATTTTGAGAACCAAAATTAACATCACCTACTACATCACTTGTTGAAATATTATCATAAACGCCTGGAGTTTTAACAAAAGATATCCAACCAGATATAGTCAAACTTGAGCTACCGTATACATGTAATGGATAAGATGGATTAATACCTATACCTAATCTATCCCATAAACGAACCCTTCTTTGTGTTGAATCTGTTGGATGTGCTCCTATTATACATAGTGCTGGTGAATCATATGTATTATAACCTATTCTACCACAATCTGCTGCTTTTGTAACGTTTCTACCAAATTCTAACGTAGATGTAGATTCAATACCAGCGTTTCCATTTAAATGAAATTTAAGTGTTGGATTAGTAATACCAATACCAATATTCCCAGCATTAAATGCAATTGACTCATATACAGTTCCACTATAAGTCTGTCTGAAATAATAACTGATTCTATCATTGAATATATGATGTTGATCTAATCTTAAATCCCATAAATCAGTCCAAGATGTTTTGAATATTGTATGTACGGTGTCACCTGCATTAGTTTTAAATATATGTAATTGACCAGTTGCATTATTAGTCCCAATACCAACATTACCAGTGGATAAAATACGCATTTTTTCAGTTTGAGCAGATTTAAATCCACCATTCATAAAACGTATATCACCAAATTCATAAAATGTCATTGTATTACCACCACCTTCACGTAAATAAATAGAGTGATGGTCATCATGACCTTTAATGATACCTTGCGAACCATCTCCTGTCAAAATAGTACCAACAACGTGTAATTTTTCAATTGGATTTGTAGTTCCAATACCAACATTACCGGAATAAGACGTTACGTTAACGTTTGTACTAGTATTAATACCAGTTATAATTGAAGATAATGGTAAACTATAATATGTATATCCGGTTGAAGTACCAGCTGTTTTAGATGAAAATAATGACATATTGCCTAATGGTCGTTCTTCTAATAAGTAAATATCGACATTTAGAGGAGTATCAAAGAAATTATCTTCAGTATATAATTCTACAAAATTAGTACCATAAATATTTCCTGAATCTAATGAAAGTCTTATTTGAGTTATTGGCATAGTTGCGTGATATGATGATGTAATTAAATTTATAAAAGGTTTATCATTATAGTGTGTACCAACCGAAAATTTAATAGTTCCATGTTCGCCACTTAATGTCCATGTAAGATAAAAGACACCGTGTGTAATTGCAGCACATTGTGCAATTTTAAACCATTTACCACCATCATTCGCAGTTCCACTTATAAATGAATGTGTAGCTTTTTCAGCATATGTAATAGTAGCTTTAATATCGCCTGCAACATCTAACTTAGCTGATGGATTTGTAGTACCAATACCAACATTACCACCTGCTTTAAAAGTTACTCTATCTGCACTACTTTGTGAATCCCATAATCTTAAATCTTGAGTTGAACCTGGTTTATAAAGAATCCATCTTGATAAAGTATCGTAAAATTCTAAGCCTTGTTGCTGACTCAAATCACCTGATATTCTTAAATAATTAGTAGCTCCAGGTCTACATACATCTAAGGCATAAGCTGGATTAGTTGTACCAATACCAACATTACCATTATATAATTGTGTCATCATTACATTACCATTTGCGACTGTTTCAAATAATGCAGATGTATTTCCAGCTCCCGAACTAAAACCATTTGTTAAATCTTTTTTACCTATTCTAAACCCAGTATCACTAACACTTGAATCAGTTCCAATAAATCTAGCAATATATGCATCATCTGTAGTAGTAGTTGAAACTCCATTAAAATTACGATATACATGGAATACAGATGATGGTGATGTACCAATACCGACCCAACCTCTTGTATCAATTCTCATTCTTTCTAAAGATGAACCAGCACCATTATCTTTTGTAAAACCACTACCTCTACCGGTTTTAAATACAATATTTCCATATCTAGCTTCAGAAGGTCGATAATCGGTATCACCATTACCATCAAGAATTAAATCATTTGCATATGCATGAATATAATGACGATAATCTGTATTTGCAGTACCATTTATATAAATCGCTCCTGAGCGGTCAGTACTACTAGTTGCTGATCCAATTATATGCAATTTAGATTGAGGACTACTTGTATTAATACCTAATCTAGCTCTTTGAGGATTAATTATAACACCAGTATTCCAAGCACCTGATTTAGTTGAACCTGTATAATAACCAAAATCCATTAATCTATTTGTACCAGAATCATCACTTCCAACAAATCTCATATTTAATAAATCAGGTGATATACCAATTGCATATGAACCGCCATCTGTACTATTATTTGCCTTTCTTAAAACTAAAGAATATCCATCTGTAATACCAATATTACCAGAAACATCTATTTTAAGATTAGAATCTGGATTCGTTGTACCAATTCCAACAAGACCTCTATAATACATTACTCCGGATGATACACCATCTCCAGTTGCACTTATAAAATAATCAATATTACTGTTTTCATCTCTAAGAACAATAGGGTATACTTTTGTACCAGTTAAAATATCATTATCATAACCTTCAATTAATAACTTAATAACACTACCACCTGAAATATTACCATTTCCACCATTATATCCAGAATTATGTCTACCAGATAATCTAAGTTGTACTGGACCTGTATATTCTGCATTACTAGATTTAAAAGTTGGACCTAAAATATCTACACCACTTGTATCATAACCTTGATTCGAAGATGCCCAGGAACCAAAAGTCATCATAGAATTATTTATTGTACTTGTTCCAATACCGATAAATCCTCTTTTATCAATAATAAATGCATCACGAGTATTATTTGGAAGATAATTTGATGATTTCTTATAAATACTTGTATTATTTGTGGTAAATGTTGCATTTATTGTAACTATCATACTTGTATTATTTGTTATTGTTGAAATAGTATATGTAGTTGGAGTATAACTTGCATCATATATAGTAAATGTATCTCCTGGTACGAAATCTTCTAAAAATGTTGTACTTGTACCAGTAATAACATTACTACCGGTTGTTGTAGAAATATAACCTTTTGCATATCCGGTTGATTTAACGTGAAATGCATAATTTGTAGTGTTGGTACCAATTGACATACCGTTATCATAATTAAATGTTCCTTTAGTTGAATCATAATTTGCAATGTTATAATCGAATTTACTATCGATTGATGTTTTAATTGAATATAAGTTTCTATTACCACCAATAGTATTATAAGTTGTACCTGATGCATTTCTAAATGTTAACATACAACCAGTTCCTCTAAAAGTATAAGTGAAACCACCTCTCAACCAAACAATTGTAATTGTAGTGTTTGGGTCTTGTACAGCATCAGCTACAAAACGATTAAAAGTTGTATTATAAAGTGGTGCCATTGGGTTATTTGCATAATAAAATTTAAAAAAATCTGCTCCATTTCCCCATAATGTATGATGACCTTCGAAATTAAAAGATAATGAACCAGCCCATAAATAATCTTTGTGAACAGAAGCACGAACTATTTCAAATTTATAGTTTCCATAATTCCAAGAATCACCGGCTACTATTGCTACTGGATAAAAATTTGTATTTGTACCTCCGACTTTAAAGTCTTCACCTCCTTGATATAACGGACCATCTATATTTGTATTTACCATATAAGCTTGTAAAGCTCCAACATAAATTTTAGTACCTATTGTATTAGTAGTCCAATATAAACGGATATTGCTATCAGATACATCTTTTATATTAAATTGAGTTGGGGTTGAATAATACCAATTACCTGAATTAGTAATGGTATATGTACTGGTAATTGCAGTACCATTTGTATATTCTAAACGAATTGTTGTTACTGCAGTTGGACTATCAGTATATGCATAAATATTAAAAGTATAAACTTTATTATTATGTAAAGTATTAAATGCACCTAATAAATTTATATAACCGGTTGCAGCAGTAGTTGTAGCTTGATACCAACCGGAAACATCTGCGTGTTGTTGATTTGAAATATTTGTACCACCTGATATATCATATTGAGATAAAGTAAATGAATTATTAGCCGTTTTCAATGAATTTGAAAAAGATGTTAATCCAGACCATACTTCTAATGAATTACTTGGATTAGTTGTACCAATACCAATATTTCCAGAACCTTTAAATCTAATTAATTCTCTATCTGCACCTATCCCATTACCTGCATAAAAAACGTGGTCTGAAGCAGCTCCGTCAACTTGGTAACGCATAGCACTAGCATTTATACCAAATCCAAAAAAATTAAAATCATTATTGTAACCATCATATAAAACTAATTTACGGTTTGCAGTAGTATTTGGAAATTTTAATCTACCACTTACATCTAAATATAACATTTGTGTACTACCTATGTGCCATATCATATTTGTATTTGAACCAGTATAAAAAAGTAAATTACCTGTTGTATTATTTATACTACCATTCACGTTATCAGAACCAATTGAAATATTATTATTTGGTCCCATATATGCTGAACCTCTAATATATGTATCACCGGACACATCTAAATATGTTGCAGGATTAGTTTTATTAATACCAATAAAACCTGTACGTGTTATACGCATACGTTCTATTGGATTGCCACTAGTATTACTTGTTTGAAATCTAATAATTGAACCACCTGCAGTACCATCATTTAAACCACACGATACTATATCCAATACACGTTGAAATGCTACTCCAGACCAACCACTAATATCATATAAAAAGTTAATACAACCAGAATCAAAAGAATTTGAATAACTCGCATCGACATTTGTAGATTTTCTGTAAATTGATAAACTAGCTATTGGATTTGTTGTACCTAAGCCAACATTTCCTGTATTGTAATATATATTTGAACCAGATGTAGTCCATTGTGAACTTATATATAAACTATTATTTTGGTATAATGAACCATTAAAATTGATATCACCTGACACATCTAATGTAAATTGTGGATTATTATTTTTAATACCTACGTTTCCATTAATAATTGAATTATTTGCAATACTTAAAGTTGAACCAATAGTTGTTGCACCAGATACACTTAATGTATTTTTTAATGTTATACTACTGTTATTCCATTGAACTTGATTGAAGTATATATATGTATAACCAACAGAAACAGAAGTTCCAGATACATCCAATCCAGTATTATCGGTTAATGCTGATAATACCCATCCAGTTCTTTTATTTAAATTACCATTTAAAATATAAATAATAATTCCAACTTTAAATTCATCATCATTTCTTAAATCTGATAATCTATTTAAAACAGTTTGACCAGCTCCAATACTATTCACTATATAAACACCGTTTTCATTTGGACTATTTTGGTCTTTTAATAAAATAATATTATTAACTGCAATACTGTTTCCATCAATAGATACTGATGTACTAGGTATAGTATATGTTTTATTTAAAATATTATATACACCCACTATATTCGAAGTTGAAGCGAAGTTACTTGTTTTTGAAGAAACGACATTTTTAATATACTTACCATCGCCGTATAAATACCCATTAACACTTAATAAACCATTAAGATATGAATCTGATGCGACGCTTAATCTAGATTGAACGTTAACGTTAATTGCATCCAAATCTTTAATACTAAGGTCTGCACGGTTACTATTTGATACACCTGAGAATGATGTTGTAATATCTGATGTATTATTTCCAATTAACCACCATTTTTCAGTTGAAGGGTCTCTAACCATACCGGTGTTTGTAACAGTATTTGTATTATCTTTAAATTTTCCAATAAAACCAATTGGTAATGTGTTTCCAGCAATATTATTAGATGCAAGTTGAATAATACCATCTGTGATTGTTAAAGATTCAGAATTAATTGTTACTGCACTGCCGTCAATAGTTAAAGTACCTCCAATATGTACGTCTCCTGAGAAATTTGCACTTCCGGATACATCCAACATATAACTTGTATTTAAAACATCTTTGTTAATAGCAATAGCGTTTTGTGTAAATGTTTTACCACCAATACTAATATTATTTTTAGCGATAACATCATCGTTAATACTTAATTTATTATTAATCAATACATTACCCGTATTGTTAATAGTCATTCTGTTTGTAGAATTTGTATTTAATAATATTCTACTAGATGAACCCAGCCCTTGAATAGTGATGTCTTGACCAGTTTTACCTTGAATTAATGTAGCACTATCTATTTCACCAGTTGTACCAGTGAATGTTAATGTACCTTTAATATTTGTATTTCCAGTCACACTTAATACATTGTTAATCTCTGTACGACCACCAATATAAACATTATTATTTAAATTTGTATTACTTGTAACTGTTAAATTACTATTAATATCAACTGGATACCCAATACTAACTTGGTTATCAACCGTCAATATACCATTTATACTTAAAGCATTTTCAAAATAAGCTGGTAATGAAACACTTATTGAATCCTCAAAATATGCTGGATTAAAAATAGATAAATTGTTTCCAATTATTAAATTTCCATTTACAGAAATATCATGATTTACTAAAACAGAATTATTAACACTAATATTATCTTTTACTAAAACTTTATTACTTTCAATATCATTTGTGGAATATATATTTTGCTTAACATATAAGTTTGTTTCAACATTAGTATCATTACCGATACTAACATAGTTTCCAATAAGTGTATCGAAATTGATAATTACACTATCATCTACAGTTGCTATACCACCAATACTAACATTGTTTTTAATATAGTGAAAACCATCAGTCGTTACATTCTTAGTAAAAGTAGCACCATTTATACGTGTTTCATTATCGATATTCATTTTCTTTTTGAAAAATGCATCATCCCCGACACTTAAATAACTACTTATATTAGCATCACCATTAATACTTAATTTACCATTCATTGTCGTTAAATTTGTTATTTGAACACCATTGTTAAATTTAGATAAATTGCTAACTGTTAAAAATCTACCTACTTGTAAATCATTACTTATTGATAAAAGGTTGTTAATATATGATGAACCATTTACACTAATCGAACCATTCATAGTTGCATTACCTTGGATACTGAGACTACTATTTGAAAAGAAACTACCATTTATGCTCGATGTACTTTCATTAATAAATGGACCAGTAATACTTAAACTATTATTTATAAATGTTGGTCCGAATACACTAAGGTTGTTTTTAATATTAGTTTGACCACTAACATCTAGAGTACTTAATAAAGCCGTTCTTGAACCAACACTCAATGAGTTATTAATGATGGTATCTCCGAAAACAGATAATTGATTACCAACAAATATACGATTTGAAATACTGAGACGACCTTGGATAAAACTGTTTCCTTGTAAAAATGAATCACCCCCTCTAACATCTAATTTATATACTGGAACAATTGTACCGATACCTACATTACCAGCAACATAATATAAAGAGTTACTTGGACCGAATAACCAAACGGTTGAACTATTGGTGTTTTGTAAAATACCATTATTAAAAAATGACCCAGTAATATCAATATCTCCAATGACGATTAATCTACCATTTAAACTTAAACTATTTGTTAAGAACCCAACACCACCTATACTTAAATCGGTACCACCATATATTGTACCTGAAACACTCAAATCATCATTTATTTGTGTTAAACTATCAAATTGGGCATAACCAAAAACAGATAAAGAATTATTAATTGTTGTTGAATTATTTATACTCAATGTATTTGAAATAAATGTTTTTCCAGATACCGATAATATATCGCCAATAGTAGTATATCCATATACAGATAATTGATTACTTAAATAACCAATATTATAAACTGATAATGTATCGCTTAAAAATGTACGACCTGAGACTGACAATTTATTATTTAAAGTTGTTTGACCGAACACTGATAACTGATTTGCATCGTATATTATACCAGAAACAGATAATGTATCTTTTATATTTGTATCCCCTGATATACTTAATTTGGAAGTTAAATATGTATTAGATGATACAGATAATGTATCTTTTATGTTTGTATCACCAGAAATACTTAATTTAGAATTTAAATATACGTTTGATGCAATAGATAATGTATCTTTTATATTGGTATCTCCTGATATACTCAATTTAGATAAATTATATTGTATTCCAGCGACTGATAAAGTATTGGATAAGAATGTACGATTTGAAACCGAAAGTAAATCATTCATTGTCGTAGCTCCAAATACCGATAATTGATTGTTTAAATAAGAAATATTAGAAATAGATATTGTATCGCTTAAAAATGTACGACCAGAAACTGATAATTTGTTATTTAATGTAGTTTGACCAAAAACCGATAATTGATTCGAATCATATATGATACCAGATATGGATAATGTATCTTTTATGTTTGTATCACCGGATACACTGAGTTTTTGATTTAAATAGACATTGGATGCTATTGATAAAGTATCAGTTATATAAGTTTTACCATATATAGACAAATTACTTGCGATTGTTGTTTGACCGAATACCGATAATTGATTATTTGTAGTTACAATATTTGAAATAGAAAGAGTATCTGATAAAAATGTTTTTGATGAAACAGATAATTTATCATTTATTGTTGTTTGACCAAAAACAGATAATTGGTCTTTCATAGTTGTAATATTATTAACTGATAGAGTATTATTAAAATGAGCATTACTAAATACAGATAACTTACCTTTTGTGATAACATTTGTATTGACACTTAATGCATTTGCATAATATGAATCTCCAGCCACTGATAACTTGTTATTTATATATGGAATACCATTGACAGAAATGTTACTATTTAAATATGTATCATTATTAATACTTAATCTACCAGTAATGAATGTATTTTGATTAATTGATAAGTTTGATGCAATGATAACATCGCTATTAACAGATAATGATTGACTGGTATAAAAATTAGATGAAATACTCAAGCTATCATCTATATAAACTAAGTCGGATATGGATAGATTATTATTAAAATAAGATTTTCCAGCCACACTAATATCGCTTTTACCAATTATGTTTCCTTGTATACTTAATTTTGAATTTGAATAAATAATACCATAGATACTGATATCATTATGTATATTTATGTTATCGTAAATACTTAATTTACTAGATAGATAGGCATTTTCGGATACACTAATACTACTATCAAATATAGCGTCATTTGAAACACTTAATTGTCCCGATACGAATACGTTATTTGCAACACTTAAATCATAGTCTAAATAAATATTATCTGAAATACTAAGTGAATCCGATATAAAGGTAGTGGAGTTAATACTGACAATATCTTCAAATGTAGCTAAATCGGTGACACTCAATTGAGAATTAAGATAAACTATGTCGTTAACTGAAAGAGTATTATGAATATTTGTATCAGAATAAATACTAACTTTGTTTAAAATAAAAAATGATTCATTAATTGAAAGACTATTTTGAAAATAAGAATTGCCAAAAACACTAATTGCTTGATTTAAAAATGTATCTTGACCAATACTTAATAATCCACTATTAAATGAATTTCCACCAATACTTAAATCATAATTAAAATATACATTTTCACCTACACTTAATGTATCGTGTAGTGTCGAATAACCATTGATACTAATATTATCGTGTAAAGTTACTAGTCCATCTACACTTAATGTATCGTGAAGAGTAGTTGCTAATTCAACTGACAGAGTATTATTTAAGTAGGTATCGCCACCAATACTTAGTTGTTCTGTTATGTATGTTTTTGAATTAATACTTAAATTATTTCCTATATATTGAGACC
>JACCDO011369095.1_pt1 | contig 15189 bp, 22 predicted proteins | sample 7446101 | NCBI WGS metagenome assembly JACCDO01 (sample SAMN15323440, study PRJNA562643) | freshwater metagenome | isolation source: river surface water | place: USA:Blue River Watershed | collected 2017-08-16
GCCGGAGTATCAGCTGCAGTTGCCGAGATTAAATCTCCTTTGGCATCGACTATTGCATTTTGAATAGCATTCGAGTCATCTTGAGCAACCCATGTGAAATCGAGGTCAGTTCCTGAAGCCTTGGATAATACTTGTCCAGTTGTTCCACCTTTGAGGTCGACTAGGGCTGTGTCAATATCTTGGCCCAATGCAGCAATGGCGGTAGCGCCATCCTTTACCAAGTCAGTCGACTGAGGAATGTCCCAGCCAAAGTTAGTAGTTGTTGTTGCCATTACGCTACGACTCCTATCGCATCAAGCCAAGTTAGGCTGGTGTTAATTGTGTTCCATGTCTCCGCTGCATTTACCTGTTCCCATTTTACCGCAACTTGCGAGAAACTTATGGGAGATGCGTTGAAGGTTATTGAAAGGTTATTCAGGCTTGCTCGGAAGGTCCAGCCTTCAATATAGCCTTGAAATGACCCATTGCTGATATTGCCGGGAAGGTTCTGAATCCAGACTGGTTGGCCTAGAAAGATGTTAATTAAGGCATCTCGGTCAACATCGTCGATTTCTGGGTTACCAAGAACAAAGGTAATGCCTTGGAATTTAGGGTATGGATAGGCTCGCAATGCGATATATCTATCCGCTAGGTTTTCGGCATCCACTTGGTTCTTGATGCGAGATAGGTACGTTTCTGCATAAGTGCCATACAAGGATTGGCTAGCGGCATCTTGAGCAATGTAGTCGCCAGAGCCGTTATTTCCATATTGGATTTCATAGTAATTTCTTAGATCACCAGCGCGAGTAGTAGCTGCAAGGCCAATACCATTGGCGTGGTTGGCATCCAGAGTGGTGTAGCCGTTATTGGCTAGGTAGTCTTGACGATGAGTTGAATCTGCATAACCGATATTACCGTTTGCATCCTCATAAAGTACGCCAAAGGCAGAATTGGCTATATCCGCACATAATGAGTAAAGGTCAATAGGGCTGGCGTTTCGCTCGATAAGTTCATAATCTCCCGGCTGGTCGATATCGCCTAAACCAAGATTGACTGCGTTTGCCCAAGTTTCGGTTGGATTGTAATTAGCCCATGTTTGAGCCGCTGGCACTTCATTCCATTGGCCAAGCAAGAATCCTGATAGCAAGGTGTAAATCTGGTCGCCGTCATAATCATTGGTTAAAACGCCTTCAGTAATGATTTTAGGCAATTTAGATAATGCGCCAAGAGCGGTAATAGTGCCCACGGTCGTATAACCAATAGATCCTGCTCGGTTGACCGAAACCGTTAAGTCTGAGATATATCCACCAAAGATAGGCACAAAAACATCATTAGAATCGGTAACCTGAACCGAGAGGCTTGTCCCAACTGTAAAGTCGTAACTACTGTTATCAAAATTTAATAACTGCAATTGGCAATAGCCTGCGACTGGTTGCTGATTGATATCAGTACGGCCTGAAGTGATTGTCAGACTGGCAACTGTAACGTCGGTTACGTCGTATCCGTCTACTTGGATTTTATAAGTCGGAGTCCATGCGGTCATGCGTAAATTAGAGCCCCGCCTAAGGTTCCTCGAGCTGAGGAATCATTGAGCAACCCGACAATCTGGCGGGCTGTAGATTCAGGATCTATTGCCCCGTTTACTGTGATATTAACGCCAGCGTTAGGATTGTAATTAAGTCCGGTTCTAGGGTTGTATGAAATCATGCCGTCTGAAGGCATTGAAGGTGTTGGAATTGCAGGCGCTGTAGCAAAACTCGCTGCGCTTGTAGTAGCACCAGACATTGAAGCTGATGAAAAGAAATTACCCACCGCTGAGCCTGCGCCACGGATGGCGTCAATAATGCCTTTTATGGCATTGTAAATTCTTGTAATCTTGTCGACAAAAGAAGCAAACTGGTCAATCACTCCAGAAATAAACTTACCGAGGGACTCGATAGCAAAACCCAGAGTCTTGCCTAGTACTGGAGCCAGGTAATCTTTAGCGAAGTTATAAATAGCAATCATAAAGTTATAGAACGGCTGTAGTTCATCATTGTTACGAGCCAAGGAATCTCGGACGTTATTAAAGGCTGATCGTACTCCGTCAATGATTGGCTGGATAACCTTCATTACTGGCTGTAATTTATCGCCTAAATTGCTGGTGAAAGACTGAATGGCTGGTACTACCTTGTTAACGATGATTTCGACCATCGGAGTTATGGCATCAAGAATAAATGCTCCGACTGTTTCCTTGCCTTCATCAAAGGCTATTTGCAGACGAGTTAACTTGCCTTGGAATGTATCCGCTTTGGCTGAAGCCTGATTCTCAAAAGTGTCGGCCAGTTTGGCAGTAATTTCTTCCATGCTCATGGTTTTAAGTTGAGCAGATGTAAGGCCAATGCCTAATTTTCCAAGAGCTGCAGTATTACCTTCGGCTGCCTTAGCCATGGCGTTAGTAACTGCCTCGAGTGACTTACCCGAACCTGCTGCAACATCGATTGCGACAGTTTGAAGTTTTTGAGCCTTTTCAACATCACCGGTAGCGCGAGCCAAACGTTCAAGGCTTGGACGCAATTCGTCATCTGTTACACCAAAGGCTAGGGACGTCTTGGTGATGTAGTCCTCAGTTGCCGCTATTTGGTCCTCTGTGGCCCCTGTGACGTTCTTTAAGGTAAGGGCTAACTTTGTCTGTGCAGCGGCATCTTCTATGGCTGCTTTGACCCCGTCAATGGCTAATTTGCCTGCATAGGCAACGGCTGCTGCTCCAGCAGCTGCAAAGGCTAGGCCAGCCTTCTTGCCAAACTCTCCAACCTTGTCGCCAAAAGTCTTGACGTCGTTATCTGCCGACTTGAGGTTTTTAGTGAAGTTATCAACGTCAGCAAGCAGCTTAAGCGTTAACGCTCTTGTACCTGTTGCCATTTATCCCCACTCCTTCAAAATCTTAGTAAATGATTCAGTCCATCTAGCGACAATCTCAGGTTGAATCCTGCGAAGTGTTGGATAGATAAACCATCCCTTTGAGCCTCGACCTTGACGGCCTGACCATACAGGGAACTGCTTATATTTGTTAGATCCGAATTCTGAACCGCCCCAGATATCTTTAGTGGTTGCCCCACCTGAGAATTTCTGAGATGCGAATCCATAAGTAATCTCGCCAATACGGCTGGACTTCTTAACCCGAGAACCATCCGCAATCCTGCCTGCTACTTTTCTACTTTGTAGAGATTTAGCGGTCTGAATAACTTCTGCTCTAGCGAATTCAGCCAGAGCGCCGGATTGGCGCTTGGCCTCATCGTTGGCTTCTTCACCCATATTCTTTAAGGCCTTAAATACTTGACGGAGTTCAGTCTGGTCAAGTGCTACCAACTCACTTGCCATTCCGTTCCTCCAGTATCTCTACAGCTGTGAGAATATCTTCGGCATTTTGCCAATGATCCATAGGAATCTGTGTGGCTATTGCCAGTTCAACTAAGAGTCGGCTTACGCTTCCTCTTGGATGACTTTTGGGTCGCCTTCACCTACTTCGACGTCCGCCACGGATTCCATCCAGACCTCTAGGGCCTTGGTTGGCTTTCCGCCTGCTTCACGCTTCATGGCGCTGTGAGCGACATAAAGAATGTCCCACATCCCGCCAAACTGAGCGATGACCTTTTTAGTGGTCATCTCCCAGCGGGCGTAATCTGGTGGACGCACCATGTAAGTGGTTTCGGATCCATCTATATATTTAATTGTTATTTGCTGTTGCATTGTATGCTCCCGTTTCTATCGGCTTAGGAGAATGTCTCGGTGACAGTTCCGTTTGCGACCTTGAATGTGAAGTCTACAGTCTGTGCGTCTGTTCCAGCGCCTCCTGCTGTTGGAAATTCAGGAAGAATTGGGAATACGAACTGAGCGCCTGTAGCAGCTGTGAGGGTTACTGAAATTGTGGTGTCTGGTGCTTCTGCTGCTGCCCAAAGTGCTTCGCATACAGATGAGGTCTTACCCCAGTCAGCGAGCATTGAAAGAGCAAAGGTTGCTTCTGTATTGACAGTCTTGTAAGCCTCGCCGTCGAGAGTCTGGTAGGTCTCACGGACGTTGGTCTTTGTAAGAACTGCTGAAAGTGCTTGAGCCTCGATATCTGTTCCACCTGTGAAAGATAGAGAAATATCGCGACCTGTGATTACTGTGGTTGCCATTATTTATCCTTAGTTTGTTTGTGTGTAGTAGGTAGAAACTCTGATATCTGCCACCAAGACATTGGATGGGCCGACCTGAGTAACCGTTGGTTTTTCAACCGCTCCGACTGTGTACCCGGTAGGGATCACCTTCAGAACACTTATGACGAGCTGCTCGAGATTGTCGAGCGATGCAGGGTTGCTGTTATAGGCAACCGCTACTGAGATAACAAGATTGATTTTGATGTGCAGCGTTGACTTGTTAATAGTCTCTAATTCAAGATATGGGGAATCCGGAACTGTAACCACGAATGGCACCATTGGAGCCTCTGGCACATAGGCATAAACGTTGCCTGCTACGTTAGCAAAGGCATTGGCTAAAGGTTGACGGACTGTATCAAGAATCGTGTTAGGCATTTACTGCACCATTGAATCGGTATCGATGTATGGCCCCAATAAACCAGATACGCGGTTGAACAAGCTGCGACCCAAGCGATATGGGCTTACGTTTGTGAAGTCGATGCCTTCAATCTGACCGCCTGGAGCGATGCGAGATTGGAACACTTCAACTGACACGGCTAGGACTGCTGACTCGACTGCGCTAACGCCAACGTAGGTTGCAGCACCTGTAAGAGTAGCCAAACCTGATGGGATTACCTTGCGCTGGTCAATATCTGCATTTGTAATTGCTACCGTGAAATAGCCAGTAAATTCTGAATAAATTGCGTCTACGAATACGCGAGAATCTGATCTAACTACGAATCCTTCAGCATCGATGTTGCTGGATTCTAGGATTGTAAAAGTTCCGTTAAATGGGGAGCCGCAGCCTGTGATTACTACGCTCTGACCGGCTGTAAAGTTATTGTCGCCAAGTACGCGATATGTCGCGATGTTATTCTCGAGTTCAACTGATGAAATTGGTGATGCATAACGGACGAGCATAGGCAAAATTACAGCCTCAGCCGTGTCTATCACGTCAGTTAAATATGCGTCCGAATAGAGGGAACTAGAAACGCCAAGGACAGAGCGAAGTTCGCTTGCTGTAACTATTGTTGCCATTTCTAGTTCCTCTCGTTAAACGGCTGGGGGAGCCACCGGGAGCAGCAGCTCCCCCATGATTAGTTTGGACTATGCAACCATCCAGCGGTATGCACCAGCTGCGAGCTTGGTAGCAATTGCGCCGTAACCGTAGTAGCCAACTTGAACCTGACCTGTTGAGATGAGGTTTGTCTGGAGTGAGAGACGTGGGCTCTCGTACCATGTGTAAGCATCTGGGTTGATGATGATCATTGAGTTGTCGCCTGTACCTGAAAGGTTACGAGCAACGCGGAGGTTTAGTCCGAGTAGGTTTCCACGAACTGCAGTTGCAGTTAGGTCTCCGCCTGCGTTCTGTGGGTTGATTGTCTGCTGGAAAATTGGACGCTTTGCTGTGTCCACGAGTCCCATAAGGACGCCCCATTGTGCAGGTGATACCGCGATGTTTGTCGCGAATCCGAGTGTGTTTGTGTAGATAGATACTGCTGCATCTGACACGAAGTCTGCAACGTCTGCACCATCTGTGATTGAACGGTTTCCACCGTCTGTTCCGCCTGCAATAAGTGCTGAGCCTACTGCTGCATCTGTTGCCTTTGCGTATGCAAACTCCATCTGACGAACGAGTTCAGCAAAGAATGCTGGTGATGAGCGGTCGAGTAGCTCGAGGCTGAATGTTTGCTGACCGATGAACTTCTTAACGTCTACTGAGACGAATGCTGCGTTCTGGTCTGTTTCTGATGGTGTTCCGCCTTCAGCTGCGATTGCAACTGTTGGAGCAACTGTGATCTTAGGGATTTCGAATGTCATGCCTGCATCTGGAAGAGTGCCGCGTGATACGGAATCGATAAGTGGGCGATCTGCGTTTGAGATGCCATTGATGACCTCAGTCAACTGACGTGTTGGGACGAGACCTGCGTTGTCTGTTGTGTCTGCTGCTGCTGCAACATACATGCGAGACTCTTCTGAGCCCAACTTTGCGCGTACTGAGTGCTCGAGATAAGAAGCCTTATCAACGATTGGATTACGAACTGTTGTTGAAATGTAAGGTGCTGTTGCAGCCTTAACTTCAACCTTAGCAGCCTCTACCGTTTCTGCGGCAGGAGCAACTTCTGGAACGGTAGTGTCTGACACTTGTTCTCCTTCTGTGGTTGATTGTGTTTCTTCCTGAGATGTCTCAGAAACTTCGGTTTCTTCTGCCGCTACTTTCGCGACTTCAGCGCCTGGAATTGCGCCGTCTGTGACAAGGCTGACCTCTACGAGATTAGATGACTTGATAGCCATTACGCCATCTTCGTTATCCCACTCTTCAACATCGACGCCAACGCTGAAATCTGAACGAAGCCCAGTTGCAGCTTCTTCTAGTGCGTCGTTGCCTGCTGTGGTCTTAGCAATTTTAAATTCTGCAATGATTCCTTGATCGTCTTGCTCAAATGACATGAGTTTGCCCAATGGACGAGTGGTGTCATGCTGCAAAACCAATTTGGTGTTCTTTGCCATGGTAATTGAATCTGGCTTGAACATAGTGCGGCCTGCTGAGGTGTTGCCTTCAGCATTCCATGAAACGATACGCCCCGCAATAATGCGTGACTCTGTGTCTGCTGCTGTAATAGCAACTGGCATCGTTATCTTCATCGGGTCTCCTTGTTATCGATTAGATCTTCCTCTTCACGAATCTGCTCGACGCTCATAGCGCCAATTCGGTTGAGGATTTCATAAACCTGAGCACGCTGGAGTGCATCGGTTCTTAAGAATTCATCCAATGAGAAACGAATCTCACCAGTTGAAGAGATAAAGTCCGGCATAGATAGACGCTGTTCAATAGCGGCTAGGATTGGCTTCATTGAGAAGTCGATAAGTGAGCGACGCTCTGAGACGCTGTTGCTGTAAGTCATGCTGTTGGTTTCAGCGCTAACGAAGTAAGCAGGAAGGTTGCAAGCGCGAGCCAATTCCAACGCGACGTACTGACGAGCCTCGTTCAGCTGTAATTTGGCTGGATCGATGCCCAACGCTTGCAATTCAACATCGGCGTTAAGAAACGCTGTCGACTTTGTAAGTCTGGCTGTGCGCCATGATTCAAGAAGTTTAGAAATGCGTTCTGCTGGCAAGTTAGTGCCATTGGATTTGAGAACCTGTAGTGGTACTGGCTCCTTAGCAAAAGTTTCTGCTGCTTGCTCGAGAGCATGAGCTGCGCGAATGGTGCGGCCTGCACGATTGAGTAGACCTTCGTCCAAACCGTAAAAAACTACAAAAGAACCAACACCTTGAGTTGGAACTACTGATCCATCTACCTGGTATCCAACAATTTCTGTGTCGTTATGGTTTAACTTTACAGTTACGCGATCTGGTGCAACTCGAGTCCACGCACGGACACGTCCGGTGTCTCCGTACTGTTCCATTACTTGACCATAAGCAACGCCATGGAATAGTAAATCTTCAGCAATCCATGCATAGATAGCAGAACCAGGAACGCGTGGGTCTGGCTGATTAATTACTGCTGGCGTTGACATGTGTGAGCCATCGAGCTTTGAATATTGCTCGAGTGGTAATGAAGCAAGGGTTGAGCAAATGATATTTCTAGCACGTGCAATAGTTGGAACCGCCATGGCTTGCTGACGGCTTGCAACTGATTGAGTAAATACGAAAGGATTAAAAGAAGCTGTGTTGTTAAAAGGCGCTGGCGCTGAAGCCGCGTCGACTGTAACCTCGACTGGCTTAGAAGATGTAAAAATGTCCCGGATTCCCATTGGACATATTATACGCTATTGCCTAGACATTAACCTATCTGGATGTCAACTTCTGATTCGGCGCGTGTCGCAAAATGTGTCACCATCGCTGAAGCAACTGCCCCGCAAACTATGCCGCTTTGCTTTCGGCCCATAACCCAACCGCCGTCACCTCGAGTTAACTTCACGGCACTTAAAACCTGACGTGTTAATTCTTCTTGATCCGAATGTGCAAGGCGAGCCGACGAAACTGCCGACACGAACTCGTCGCAACTTTGCTGATACTCCTGACCTGTAATTTCATGGATAGGGATTCCTGCTGGAGCCAATCGAGCAGCTACTGCCGATGCTGTTGACTTGGAATATGCCACCGCATTGACTGGGAACTTGCGAACCCAAAAGGCAATGTCGTTAGCCATCTCTTTATCGTCTAGGTTGACTGGGTTAAACCAGGTATGCAAAAGGCTGACCATAAATCTATCGCCATCGATGCGCTGGCCTGCGACAAGGCTGGCATGCTTTCGGTCTGGACTTAAATCAATAGCCATCCAAGTATCTTTCTCCACCGATAATTGAGGCAGGTCATCGACCTTGCATTTTTTCCATTCGGCTTCAGATATAACTGGGTTAATCATCGAGACAAACTGACATAGGACTTCTGTTCTAAAGATATCCTCACGATCTGATAGGGAGTCCTTAATGTTGTCCTCGTGGACTGTCCAGCCAAGGCTCGGGTTAGATTGATACCAAGCCTCTTTGTCTGTTATCTCAGCGCCGGGCTCTGCCGACCACTCGAACCAGCCAATCGAATCGTCTGCGCCTTGACTAGCTGCAAGGCCACGCTCTCTGAACTTAAGCAACATCACGGAATTGGCATGGCCTGCGTTTGAATAGACATAGGCCTGCGGGTTGGGATTACTCATTTGGGTAAATCGCATCGATGACCAAACATCTTCTGTATCGAACTCACGCAATTCGTCAATATGGATTACATCGGGTGCTGCGATACCGCGAGCCGCTGAATTACCGGCACGGATAAGATAACGCGCCCCATTCTTAAACCGAATCTCCTGCGATCCTTTGGACTCGTACTTCTTAGCAAAGTTATCTAATAGCAGTTGGCTATTTTCAATCATCTGGCTAACCTTGTAGAAGATTTCGCTCGATGTAGTCAGTTTATGAGCTGTAGCAAGGTGCATTTTCTCGCCAAGAACATAGATTCCAAACAAGATTCGAAGCGCCATAAAGGTCGATTTGCCCTGCTGGCGAGGCAACATGATGCCTATTAAAGGATGAGCCCAGCGACCATCTGGCTTATATCGCAGGCAATCTTTGGCTAGGTTTTCTTGCCAAGGCAACAGCGGGAAGCCGATATCTTTGCAGAACTGAATCATTTCATCGCCTCGAGTAGGTAAATCCAAGGGTTTAGATCTGATTCTTGGCTCCTGAGAGCCTTTACGCGGTTCTACTACCCCTTCCTCAGCCGATGTGAGCCCGATAAAGCCGTTTTGAGTCGTCATGGCTGGTTTGCATCCGGTTCGAACCGATAGTGGCTGATTGAGGCGTTTTCGGGGTAAAAAGAACCATGAAGGGTCGGGGGTGTCTTAGGCCTATCAAAAAACCTACCCCCCTTGCTGCTATTGCATGATGAGCACAATACTTGCAGGTTATCTAGTGAATCCGTGCCTCCTGCTACGCGTGGAATGATGTGGTCAACGCTGAGGTTCTCTTCGGTGCCACACATCTGGCAGCATCCATCGCGTCGTATCACTTGCTCTCTCAGTCTGCGCCAAGCAGATGTAGATCCTGATTGTTTAAGCCTTGACATAATGACTCTTATAGCAATGAACGCAGAATGCGTAATGAATACCTTGTTCATGGAATGAGCAGTACTTATGACCAAGCAACCAGCAGAACAATCCTCTAATCATTGCCAACCCTTTACCTTGAGATGATGTAATGCCTTGCAATAGTCAGGCTCATCATACTTGGTTATACCGTATCTGTGTTGGACATACTTCCAATAGAAGTAGAACTGATAATCATATGGAGCATTTATCAGCTTCTCATTCCTAATTTGGTAATAGCCATGATGTGAGCCATTGCGAGCATCGATTCTAAATGATGATTCTCTAAAGACTATTTCGTTATGACAATCGTATTGCTTATCAGTTAATTGATAATCAGCTAATTCCTTGATGTTTGTATAAGGATCTATTGAGCCTATGCCTACTGCAGTACTCTGCATAGATAGAGATATCCCAATAACGATGGCTACCGAGCGGGCTATCCGCGAAGCGGCCCGCTCTGAGCCCTTGATGGGCTCTAGCCTAGAGTGTACCGACCGTGTCAACTTAGATTTAACCAGGTAAACACAAAACCGCAGGTCAGAGCCTATATTTTGTAATCCTTGCAATGAGCGTGTCGCGCTATTTATCGGTTGAGTAGAAACCAGTTCCTTTAAATTGGACACTAGGAACGCTGTAAATCTTCTGCATGGAGCTGTGGCAGAACTGACATGTGACTGAATGGGGTTCATGGATACTCATTTCCTTCTCGTACCGCAAGTTGGCCTCGCAGTCCTCGTTGGTGCATTCGAATTCATAGATTGGCATCAGATACCTTGCATGTCCGGCATGGGACGTCCTTTAATTTCCACGATCCACATTGTGTGCATCTTTCAGGCTCTAATTCTACCGAATCTTTCTGTATATCGGCGTAACCAGCCCGGAGAAGTAGTTGCACCAAATCATCAAATCGCATAAACGCAAGGTATTGTGACGGATCCTCGCCCATATTGTTCATGCGAACCACCACGGCAGAGAGCTCTTTGCGCTCTGACCTCTTGATGACTTGGCGTAACCACTCTTGAGGCTTGAAGTCCGCTCTCGCCTTGACTTCTATATCGAAAGGAACATTATAAATGTCCTTCCCGGCCCCTCGACCAACGCATGCGCTTCTCCACCATTGAGATAGGTACTGGGCGACTACCCTCTCGGTTCGCAAGCCTCGGTCTTTTCTGTGTCGTGTCATTTTTGACCAACTTTGAAAGTGCAAGGCGCAGTTATGGCAACTCCATGGAGTGGGGCTTTAATGACCATACTTAAAAGCGTAGACAAATCCCAACCTTTAAAACCGCTTTGTTTAACGCCCTGCACTAAACTCATGTTATGCCCTACCAGCAGAATTTACTGTGTGGCACTTATTGCAAGTCCACTCTTTCATGATCCAACGCTGTCTAATCTGTGTCCAAGTTGGAACTTCATTGCACATCTGGCAAATCAGTTTGTAGCCAAGTTCTTCCAACGCTGCAGCATTGGCTCGGATATTTTCTTCTTCTTCAGCTGTAGGAAATGACTCCCATTCCCCATCTTGATTCAGGAATTGAATGTGTCCCATTATTTTTTGACCTGTGGCTTCCATAATCCGGTTTCTTTATCAATCTCGTACCATCGTGGCTCACACTTTTCAGTAGATGCGCCTGGCATTCCGCTTGTTACCTGGTTGACACATCGCCAATGACCCCAAGGCTTACCAGCTTTGGTCGTACCAGTTTTCCATATCATTTCGCCATGCGGGCAACGCTGTACATCCGATTCCGTTGTGCCACCAAGAAGTGATTTCACCGTCTCGACTGCTCCTTCCATAGTCTGAACTGGTGCTGCTACTTGCATTGTCCAAGGATCTTCCTCCTTTGGTACTGGAACGTATTCGCTTGCTGTTTGGGCTAACTTAGCCTTTGTCTCAGCTAGTAAAGCCTCATTGTTAACCTTGACTGCAACTTTTGTCATCTCTTCCCGAGATGCACGCTTGCCTTTAGTTGCGTAGCCCGCATTAGCAAGAGCACGACCAATCGCACTTGTCTCACAATTTTCAAGAGCCGAAGTAGCATTGACGCCGCGACCCTGGACCGTTTCTTCAGCAAGCCCAGTCGTCCAAGGTCTAGCATCAGCCTCAGTTCGAAAGATACTAGCTTCAACGATAAACCTAGAAGCAGAGTGATCCAGCAATTTCGTATGAATCTGACCATCAGGATGTTCCTTCCAAAACTTAACCAGTCGCTCTTCGACTGTCTCGTAATCTTCAAGATTAAACATAAAGTTCGTTCTCCTCGTTTCTCAGTTGTCCTGATATAGCAACGTATGCCGCTCCGTCGATGTAATTATCGACCTTTCCAGATTCCATTGATCTAGCGACTTTGACAAGTGCAAGGCACATAGCCACTTGGTAATCTTCAATCGGCATTTCGAGGTATGCAGACCAAAGGCGTGCGGTTCTGGACATATTGTCTGTCGGGTGTCCGTAGTCCATTCCACGATCTTGAATGATTGCTCTTGCTTCGTTGAGGTAGTCACCGGCGTTCATCCGTTAACTTTCTGGAACTGCTCGATGCGGCCTTCTACTTGTCCATCGTGAAAACCTGTCTTGTACATCAGCACGGCTAATAGGCCATGACTGGCTAGCAAGATTAAATGTAAAACTGTCATTCTTATCTCCCTTACAGCTGTATTTCAGCTGATGAGAGAACCTTACATGAGCCTTATTCGGCATCCACCCTTTTTAGATAACGAAACGATAACGATTTCGGCAGGGTTTTCATCCTCCATATAGGGAATAGCGATGCTAGCGGGCGCGTCCATAAACCTTGCCTTGGACGATAAAGGTGCCGTTCTTCTCGATGTTGATTATGTCGACTTGAACTGTTGATCCATGAACATACATTATGGCGAACGCCTGTTGCCAGTTTGCAGTCCCTCGCGTGTACGAGGCCTGTTTAAAGTCCATAAGGTTTCCTACCTCGACACCATGTAAAACACGCCCTAAACGGCCTCCAGAGGCCTCTGTGAAGGCGCTACGGCCTGCTCTATGGGTATGACCCGAGATAACGTTCTTTCCGTGCCTTCTAGCGGCTTCTAGGGCGCTTAGGCCACCCAGTTGCTTGATAGGCGTATGGTCGCCATGGACGGCAATCCAGCCCGGAGCAATAGGCATTGGGTTCTTATGGAAGGTTATGCCCAGTTCATCGAACTTCATAAACTTCTCGAACCGCAGCTCTGGCAAAGACAGAAACGACGGAATCTTCTTCATGATGATGTTATAAAGTCTATCCGTGTGGTTGCTTCGGATGCAGTCAGTAACACCCAATTCCCAGAGAAGTTCGACGCATCTGTCACGATCATCGCCAAGACTCTGCTCATAGGCTTGAGGGGTTCCCTCACTCCACTTGCTGATTGTTTGGAAGTCAATTTCGTCACCGATAGTAACTGTTTGGTCTGGCTTAAATTTCTGTAAGAATCTTGCTATGTTCTGAGTTACATGGACATCCTCGAAAGGAACCTGTAAATCGCTCAGAATAACGATTCGTTTCATTTAATCCTCGTCGTCGTCCTCATAGGGGATATTGTCGATTCGATTGGGAAGGTTTGGAATAATCCAATCTGGAAACGTTTCACGATCTGATAGCAACCAAAAGGCATGAGTCTCTGTGAACCCTGCTCTGCGTAAAGACTTGTAATACTCATTCAACGCGATGGCATAAGCATCCAAGGCGCTATAAGTGTCTAAATCTATGACTGGTCGTTTCCTTGCCATGGGATAAGTGTTACCTGCCTAACATCTCGATGATGGTATCGACACGCGCTTCCAAACGATTTACCTGGTCTTTAATAGATGAGCCGCTATTTGGCTTTAATTCCGCGAGGTAATGCTTTACTAACCAGCGCACTAAGCCAATAAATGAACCAATAACGGTCGTTACAGCAACTGCAACAGCCGCTATGTCCTGCGCTGTCACTTTTTCGGAGTGGCATAACCAAAGACGCCAGCAAGTATGGCCCAGAGGACTGAGCGATAATCCAATGCAAAGTTTGATGCAGCCCAAGCCGAAAGGAATGCGCCAGCAGTCAGGATGTATGGATTCTTCATGTTCATTCGGTTCCGCCTATCATTGGGATGTTAGAAAAGAACGAGCCATCCGTCTCGCCTTTTGAAGTGAAAGAAATGTGGCAATGCTTCCGATGCGGATTAGGTCCTTTGTAAGTTCTCCAACGCCAGCCCAAGATAGGCGATGCAATTCGTCCATCGAAAATGATGTACTTGATGCGCTTGTCTCGCTTTGCAGCTTGACGAATCTGATCTGCCAGATTAGGCATGAGGTCTGGCTTACCGGATTTACCTGCAAGGTCTCGGTCAACGTCGATGGCACATACCCAGCCTCGAGCATTGGGGATGTGATCAGAGCGACCCGCAGCAACATGGCGGGCATCGGCAATCCACCCGTCACTACTACGATCTCTATCGGGGAACGCGTCATCGATTTGCTCACGAAGTTGTTGCCCCGCCTTGCATAGTTTTGGGGTCATGCCAGTAGTAAAGAGGCTTCTTCTTCAGTAATCCCTAGACGCTCCAATAGAGCAGCCTTTGCAGATGCCTTAGCAGCTAGTTCTGCTTCTTCGGCTTCTTTTGCTAATTCGACATCAGCCCAACGAGCAATAGTTTCTTCATACTCTTTAGCATCCAATTGGACAACTTCATCATCAATGCCTTTTGTAAGTACTGGATATTGTTCTTTTAATTCAGCAATTTTTTGTGCTTTTGTCATTAGTTTTCCAATCCGTAAATTGTGACAGTTCCGTCAATATTGCCCGATGAAGCGAACAATCTAAATCCCGTGATTGCTGTGTTATTTGTGGACTTAAATCCGCCTACATAGTTTCGATTGTTATCTCCGCCACCCATGAATTGACCGGTCACATTGAACCCACCGGATGCGCCACCGCTTGAAACATTCCAAGTTCCACCAGATCGACGATAGCCATCTTCTGGAATGTCATTGAATGAAGCAACATATCCTGAAGTCATTGAATATCCGGTTGCTGAAGTTCCTGATGATGTAATTTGTAAAAATCCGCCACGAATGCCGTCTGTGTAAGTTGTGCTCGTTCCGCTGTAAAAATCAGCTTGCAAAGTTGCTGATCCTGCACCGCTTTTAAATAGTCCGCTGAATTCGACAAGATATGAGCGATATGTGCCGCTGAATACGCTTTGAAATGCTTGTGAAGCCACATTGGAAAAACTGACTGATGAAATCTTTGTAAGAGCACCCGCAGAAGCTGTTGCCCATTTAAGACCAGTAGAAGTGCTTGAATCTGCTGTGAGAACTTGACCATTCGTTCCAACTGCCAGACGTGCCGGAGTATCAGCTGCAGTTGCCGAGATTAAATCTCCTTTGGCATCGACTATTGCATTTTGAATAGCATTCGAGTCATCTTGAGCAACCCATGTGAAATCGAGGTCAGTTCCTGAAGCCTTGGATA
>JACCDO011630989.1_pt1 | contig 15184 bp, 8 predicted proteins | sample 7446101 | NCBI WGS metagenome assembly JACCDO01 (sample SAMN15323440, study PRJNA562643) | freshwater metagenome | isolation source: river surface water | place: USA:Blue River Watershed | collected 2017-08-16
GCCGGCGATCCGGACGGCAGCCTGCTGCTGAAGTCGGTGTTGCACACCGAGGAGCCGGAGATGCCGCCGAACGGAAAACTCGCGGACAAGGACATCGCGACGCTGCGCGCCTGGATCGCGGGTGGGTTGCTCCAGGGACAGAACAGCAAGGCGGTCACGGCGAACAAACCGGCGGTCGACCTGGCGCTGAAAGGCGGCGCGGTGGGACGGCCGGACGGACCGCCGCCGATGCCGGGAGCGTTGTCGCTTGATCCGGCGGTGCGGGGCGCGCAGGGCACGGCGCTGGCCGCGATGGCGCACAGCCCGTGGGCGCCGGTCGTGGCCCTGGGCACCGCCCGCCAGGTAGTGCTCTACCGCACGGACAACCTCGAGTTCGCGGGCGTGCTGCCGTTTCCCGAGGGGCTGGTCTGCGACGTGAAATTTTCTCGCAACGGAAAACTGCTGCTCGCGGGCGGCGGCCGCGGCGGGCACTCGGGTGTCGTGGCCGTATGGGACATCGCGACGGGCGAGCGGGTGATCACGATCGGCGACCAGTTCGACTCGGTGCTCGCGGCGGACATCAGCGCGGACCAGCAGTGGATCGCGCTCGGCGGGCCGGACAAGGTGGTAAAAATTTACCGCACGAAGGACGGCGCCCTGGAGCACCGGATCAAGAAACACACCGATTGGGTGACGGCGGTGGAATTTTCGCCCGACAGCAAGTGGCTCGCGACGGGCGATCGCAACGGCGGCGTGGTGCTCTGGGAGACGGAGAGCGGGCAGGAAATGTTCACCCTCGCGGGGCACCGCGGGGCCATCACGGCGCTGACCTGGCGAGCGGATGCGGCCCTGGTCGCGTCGGCGAGCGAGGACGGCAGCCTGCGCGTCTGGAAGGCCGCCGACGGCACGGCGGTGCGGACCGTGACGGCGCATGCAGGCGGTGTCCTGGCGGCGCGCTTCGGGCCGGACGGCCGCGTGGCGTCGGTCGGGCGCGACAACAAGCTGCAGCTGTGGGACGCGTCGGGGCGCAGCGTCCTGAGTCCGGCCTTTTCGGGCGACCTGCCCAACCGCGTCGCGGTGAGCGATGACGGCGGCAAGCTGGTCGCGAGCGATTGGAAGGGCCGTGTGACGGTCTGGGAAACGAAAGGCGGAAAGCTGCTCGGCGAGCTGGAGGCGAATCCGCCGCCGCTGGCGGAGCGGGTGAAGCACGGCGAGGCGCGGGTGGCGGCGGCGAAAGCCGCGGCGACCGCGGCGGCCGAGGCGTTGCTGGCCGCGGAAGCGGAAACCGCCAAGGCGCAGACGGAGGCCTTGCGGCTGCGCAAAGCGATCGCCGCGGCGAAGGCACCGGATGCGCCGAAGGCGGAGGCGGACAAGCTGGCGGAGCTACAGAAGGAAAATGCGGCCGCCGCCAAACGCGTCGCGGCCGAGACGAAGAAACTGAACGACGCGAAGGCGGCGGTCGCGGCGACGCGGGCCCGGCTGAACCAGGCGGAAGCGTCGCTGGAGCGCTGGACGGCAATCCTCAAGGAGCGGGCCGGCGGCAAGGCCGCGCCGGCGGGCAGCAAGGTCACCCTGCGGTGAGACGTCCGCCGGCCGGCGCCGGCCGGGTCAGGCCGCGGGCAGGTGCAGGGCCGGGAGCGCGGCTGCAATCGCGGCGCGGTGCGGCTCGAACTGGGCGGGCAGCTTCAGCGCGGCGCCGAGCGTGGCGGGGGACTCGTCGGTGGCAAAGCCGGGGATGTCCGTCGCGATTTCAAAGAGGATCGCGCCGGGCTCGCGGTAGTAGATCGAACGGAAATAGCTCCGGTCGCGCACGTCGGAGGTGCGCAGGCCGGCGGCGCCGAGGCGGTCGAGCATGGCGAGCTCCGCGGCGTCGTCGGCGACGCGGAAAGCGATGTGGTGGATGGTGCCGACACCGCCGAGGCCCGCGGGCGCGTTCGGCGCGGAGATGAGGTCGACGTAGGTGCCCGAGCCGCCCGCGCCGGATTCGAAGCGGGCGCGGTCGCCCTCGCGGCGGACGAGGCGATGGTCCATGAGCCGGGTGAGCAGGAGTTCCGTCGGCTCGCCGCGGCGGACGGTGAGTTCGATGGTATGGAGCCCGCGGATGGCGTGGGCCGCGGCGAGGTCGTTCGTGGTCCAGCCCGGACGGGCATCGGTCGCGACGGCGACAAGCTCGACCGGGATGCCGTCGGGGTCGGCGAACGAGACCACGTCTTCGCCGAAGCGCGTCACGGGGGAGGCCGCGATGCCGCGGGCGGCCAGGCGGGTTTGCCAGAACGCGAGCGAGCCGGCGGGCACGGAGAAACTGAGGCGCGTGGGCTGGCCGGGGCCGACGCGACCGCGGCCGGCGCCCTGCGGCCAAAAGAAAAAGGTGACGATCGAGCCGGGGGTGCCGGCGGCGTCGCCGTAGTAGAGGTGGTAGGCGGACGGGTCGTCGAAGTTGACGGTGCGCTTGACGAGGCGGAGTCCCAGCAGGCCGGTGTAGAAGTCGAGATTGGCCTGCGGATCGCTGGCGATGGCGGTGACGTGATGGAGGCCGGTGATGGGAGCGTTCATGGGAAAAGCGGAAAGGCGGGAAATCGGAAAAGCGGAAACGGGCGGTGCGCGGCGGGCGGGCACAAAAAAGGGGCGGTTGCACGGCAACCGCCCCCGAAGGGATGCGATCGCGGTGGCCTCAGCTGCGCGGCGCGGCGCCGGCGATGCTGAGCGAGAGGTTGATGGTTTCGGCGACTTTGTCGGTGTTCTTGCCGGCCTGGATGCCGAAGTCGCTGCGGTTGACGGTGAAGTTGGCGCGGAGGACGAGGAGGTCACCCTTCAGGTCGGGCTTGCCGACGCGCGCGCCGAGTTTGTCGGGCAGGTGCGTGAGGCTGACCGGGACGGAGACGTCCTTGGTCACGCCCTTGATGGTGAGCTTGCCCTGGACGGTGGCATCGGTCTTGCCGGCCGCGGTGCGGACGTTGGAGAGCGAGACGGCCTCGAAGACGATGGCCGGGTGCTTCGCGGCATCGAGCCAGTTGTCGCCGCGGAGGTGCTCGGTCATCATCGGGTTGCCGACGGTGAGGGAAGCGACGGCGAGCTCGATGCGGCCCTTGGTGGCGGCGGGTGCGGCCGGGTCGAAGGTGACCGAGCCGGTGATGCCGGTGCCGGTGCCCGTGATGGACTCGAGCGGAGCGTCGAGCTGGAACTGGACGTTGTTGACGCCCTTGGGATCCTTGAAGTCGTAGGACGCGGGCGCGGCGGCGGCCACGGAGGCGATCAGGGCCGAAGCGCTGAGCGCGGCGGCGAAACGGAGGGAGGAGCGGAGGGTGATGTTCATGGGAAAAGGAGCGGGGACGGTGGGCGAAAAAGGCAATGGCGCAACTCAGGCGGCGACGGCGGAGGGCGAGCGGCGGCGGCCGAGGACGAAGCTGAAGCCGACCAGGGCCGCGGCGAGGCCGGCGGCGGTGGCGGGGATTTCGACGCCGGCGACGAAGGCGTCGCGGCGGACCGGGTAGTCGATGCCGGTGATCTCGTCCTTCTGGATGCTGACGACGCTGGTCTGGGTCCAACCGACGTGGCGGCCGGTGGCGAACCAGATGCCGAGGCCGGCGAGCAGGACGGCCGCGGCGGCGTAGCGGAGGGTCCGGGGGAGGCGGTGGGTCGTTTGCATGGCCAGACGATACCACCGGTCCCGGCGGGCGACTACTGCGCGGGGCGGCTTGCCGTCATGCGCGGAGCGCATAACGGTCGGCGGCGTGCATCTCGATCTCCTGCGGTCGTTCTTCGTGGTGGCGGAGCAAGGCAGCCTGAACCGGGCGGCCGAGCACCTGCGCGTCTCGCAGTCGACGCTGACGCGCCAGATGCGGGCGCTGGAGCACGAGATGGGCGGGAAACTGCTGGAGCGGAGCCCGGCGGGGGTGGCGCTGACGGCGACGGGGCAGGTGCTGCTCGACGGGATCCGGCCGGTGGTGGCGCGTTTCGACGCGGTGGTGACGGAAACGCGCAAGCTGGCGCGCGGCCAGAGCGCGACGCTGCGGCTCGGCTACATGATGTCGGCGGCGCCGGATTTCCTGAACCCGGCGCTGGCCGCGCTGCGCCGTTCCCACCCGCACGTGAAGGTGAAATTGCTGGATCTGTCGCCGGGCGAGCAGATCGGGGCGCTGCGGCGCGGGGCGATCGACTTCGCGCTGCTGGGCAACGCGGGGGCGTCGCTGACGCGGGAATTCTACGTGCGGAAGATCGCGACGCGGCCGGTGGTGGTGGCGGTGGCGGAGCACCATCCCCTGGCGACGCGGGCGAAGCTGACGTTGAAGGACCTGCAGCCGGAGCACTTCGTGGGGGCGGCGGAGGCGGACATGCCGGGGCACAACCGGTGGGTGGCGCAACTCTGCCGCAAGGCGGGATACCGGCCGCGTTTCCTGGAGGATTCCGAAAGTCTCACGCACGGGTTGGCGACGGTCGTGACGGAAGGTGCGATCACGCTGCTGCCCGACTACGTGATGAAAATGAATGCGCCGGGCGTGGCCTTCCGGCCGCTGGCGGAGCCGAACGTGACGTGGGAGCTGCTGGTGGCGTGGCAGCGCGGCAAAGCGACGGAGGCGGTGAAGGCGATGCTGGCGGCGTTTCCGGCCAAGGGCTGAGGCCGGGGCGGCGGCCAGGTCCGTTGCGGGCGGGGCGGGGCGGGCGATGGGTGCGACCCGCCGAAAACGATGCCGGCCGTGACGCACCCACATGCGCCACGGCCGGACTTATTTGGGGTAACAATAGGTCTGTTTAGGACCTAAAACCGATATTGGACTTTGCCGTAGATGACATGGGCATCGAAGTCGTTGCGGCCGGCAAGGGTGCCGTCGCGGTTGGTGACGTAGCCGTATTTCGCCGTGAAGATCAGGTTGGCGCTGTGGCGGCGGACCCAGGTGACGTAGGCGGAGCGGGTCTTTTGCGAGACGCCGAAGGGCAGCGAGGTGGCGGAGTTGTCGATGAAGTTGCTCGCGCGGAACCAGGCGTAGTCGAAGTAGATGTCGTCCAGTTTGGCGAGGGCGTAGCCGCCGCCGACCGAGCCGTTGACGTAGTTGTTGTCGCCGTTCTTCACGAACTGGTAGGCGGGCGTCTCGAGCTGGTCGTAGGTGACGTTGACGCCGCCGTTGAGGTAGAGGCGGCCCGTGGGCGTCCAGGTCACCGTCTGGCTCACAATGTGCGAGGCGAAGGAGGAGCTGCGGTCCTTGGCGAGGCCGGCCTCGATGCTGATGATCTTGCTCTGCTGATTGTCGTAGCGGGTGACGAGGGTGAGGTTCGAGGCGGGGCGCCAGGAGGCGCGGACATTGAAGTCGTGCGTCTCGAAGTCCTGGTCGGTGATGAAGGCGGGATAGCGGTCGGCGGTGCCGGCCGGGGTGTTGTCGCGGCGGGCGTCGTAGTCGTTCACATTGCCCTTGAAGTAGTATTGGGCGGCGAAGGTGAGGCCCGGCTTGGCATACCAGGTGGCCTTGGCGGAGTATTTCTGGCTGGCGCGCTCGATCTCCATGTCGCGGTCGACGGTGAAGACGCCGGTGTGGAGGATGCGTTCCTCCTCGTGGTCGCCGGAGCCCTGGACCCACTCGCCCTCGGCGCTGAAGACCCAGTCGGCTTTGCCGGTGTAGCGGACCTCGACGGATTCGGCCAACTCGTTCCACTTCTTCTTATGCTCGCCCTCGACTTCCTCGATGATGGCGGCGAAGGCGGGGCCGGCGCCGATGTTGGTCTCGACGAATTCGGCCATCGTTTCCTGGTGGAGGTTCTCGAAGCGGAGGCTCGGCCGGATGGACCAGTGTTTGGCGGGGAGATAGACGGCGTTGAGGTTGAGCACGGTCTGCTTCAGGTCGGCCTCGCCGTGCAGGGCGTAGAAGCCCTCGTCGCGTTGCTGGCGGCGGATGTAGGCGGGATCGTAGACCGGGTCGTAGGTCTGGCCGTAGATGCGGGAGCCGGCGAGGTGGGTGTCGAGGCTGGTGCGGAGGGCGCCGGCCGAGACGGTGAGCTGCTCGCTGACCTTGCGCTCGTAGAAGCCGTGGGCGGTGAAGATATCGTTCTTGGTCTGGTCCTTCGTGGTGATGCTGCGGTCGGCGGTCTCGAAGGGCCGGCGGCGGCTGAAGCGCTTGTTGTTCAGGCGGGTCTCGGAGTAGCGGGCGCCCATGCCCCACTTGACGTCCGGCTTGGAGTCGTTGCCGACATTGATGGCATAGGTCTCGGTGACCTCGTCGAACTCGTAGAACGAGGGGACGATGTTCCGGGTGCCGAAGGTGCCGACGAGATTGGAGTCGGCCCAGTGGGTGGAGTTCTTGCGGCCGTCGCGGCTGCGGCGCTCGTAACGGAACTTGAAATACATCTTGTCGGGCGTGAACGCGCCGGCCTCGAGCCAGAGTTTGCCGCGGTTCACGGAGAGGTCCTCGTCGAACAGGGTGAACTCGGTGTCGGTGGGGCGGAAGTAGCCGCCGCTGCCGTCATACCAGACCTTGAACTGCTCGTAACCGGCATCGACGTAGAACTTCTCGGTGCGGTCGTAGCGGAGGCGGACGCGGTAGTCGCCGTCGCCGGGAAGGATCCGGGCGTCGAACTTGAAGAGCGACTCCTTGGCTTCGCGGGTGAGGGTGAATTCCTCGATGCCGCCGAAGCCGTCCTTGTTCTGCTGCGTGATTTGCTGCAGGGACGGGCGGTCGCCGTCGTTGAGGTAGCCGCCGGCACCGACGGTGACGGTGCCCGAGGTGGTCACATTCTGCGCCGCGAGGGCGGCGGGAAGGAGGAGGGCGGCCCAGCGGGCGCCGGAGAGAATGCGCGACATGGCAGGAAAGGATTGAGGTTGCGAGGCGGGGTCAGAACCGGAGCGAGGAATTGACGTGCGAGCCGTGGACGGCTTCGTGGCATCCGGCGGTCCAGCAGGTGCCGCGTTGGACGAAGGCGGCGTGGTCGCGGCCGCCGATCATGAGCTGACCGGTGACCGTCTGCTGCTGGTAGTGGCATTGCAGGCAGAGCGATTGGTTGCGCGATTTGAGCATCTTGTCGTTCACCGTGCCGTGCGGGTTGTGGCAGGTGGTGCAGTTCTCGCGGAGGGCTTCGTGCTCGAAGACGTAGGGGCCGCGTTGGGCTTCGTGGCACTTCAGGCAGGTCTCGCTGGCCGAGGCCATGCGGGTGCCGCCGCCGGCGATGGCGTCGCCTTTGTGCGGATCATGGCAGTCGCTGCAGGAAACCTTGCCGGCCGGGTGGGCGTGCGGGAGAGCGAATTCGCCGCGCTTGTCCGTGTGGCACTGGAAGCAGGTTTCCGGATTGCGGGCGGGATTGACGATGTTGTCGGAGCCGCCGCCGGCCTTGGAGTGGACGGAGCCGGGGCCGTGGCACGATTCGCAGCCGACGTTCTTGGCGTTGGTGCCGGAGGTCATCAACCGGGCGTGGGTGGCGTCGTGAAACCCGGAGGTGACGTCTTCGTGGCACTGGGCGCAGTCCTTGGACCCGACAAACGTGGCGCCCGGGATGTTCGGGGGCGCCATGACGGTGCGATTGACCATCACGCAGGAAACCAACAGCAGGCCCCAGATGGCAGTGCCACCGAAGACGAGCAGGTTTTTTTTCGGAAGTTGGCGGAAGTTCATGACGAGTTGGTTGGTTGGCTCGGGTAGGTGGAAAAGGGGGCGCTAAAGCTACGTGTTTGTTATGCCCGAATATCGGCACTCGGGCTGCGCATGGCTTGGCTACGTGTGCGCAAGAGTTGGTATTCGGTCGGCGGGCGCCGGATGCGGATCGGCCGGCCGGGGGTGGGGGCCCGGGCGACGCTGGAGGGGAACTACCGGGCGGTTGGCCAAGGCTGCGCGCCGTTTGGCCGGCCGATAGGGGGAGATACGACCCGGCCGCACGCCGCTTGAAACGGCGCGCCGGTCCCGCTTGGGTCGTCGGATGTCCGGTTACCCCGCCCCGACTGTCGGATACCATTGGCTCAAGGCCGCGCTCGGCGCGGCCTTTTTGCTCGGCGCGCTGGCGCCGGGAGCGGCCGGGGGCCGGGCCGCGACCTTTACCCACGGCTTCAACACCGCGGCCGACAGCCCCAACGGCGCCATCAACACCGCGATCACGCTGGGCGGCGGCCTGCTCAACGGCGCGGCAGCGAATGTCACGGTGATCTCCAATCGCCGGGACAACAACGGCGCCGGCACCCTCAATGTCGCCATCGTCAAGGCCGGCGTAGGCGCCGGCGGGGCCAGCGCCCTCCGTCTCGCGGACCGGGCGACCGGGAGCGCGACGGCCGCGCTGGTGCTGCCGGTGCTGGACGCGGGCGCCGCCGTCACGGACTTCACGGTCTCCTTCCGCTTGCTGCTGGACCGGGCGCCGGGGGCGACGCCGGCGGACGGGTTCAACGTCAGCTTTGGTCCGGCGCGGAGCGGCGTCAGCGGGGCCACGGGCCACAACTCCGCCTACGGCCTCGTGGTGAATTTCGACACCTACCAGAACTCGACCACCGATCCGCGCAGCATCGAGGTCTTCGCCGATGGCGTGTCGGTCGGCAACTACCTCGCGTCGAACCTGCCGGGCGGAAACTTCACCTACGACCCGACCTTCCGCACGGTGACGCTGCGCTGGGACGCGGCGAACGGCCTCGATCTGACCTACGACGGGAACGCGATTTTCACACGGCTGCCGACCCCGGGTTTCGTGCCGACGGTCGGCTGCAACTTCGCCTTCAACGCCGCGACGGGCGGTTTGATGCAGGATGTGTTCATCGACGATCTGTCGATCACGACGTCGACCGCGCCGGCCGCGCCGCTTGCGACCGGGGACCTGGTCATCGAGGAGATCCTGGCGGACAACGCTGCCGGGCTGGAGGACGAGGACCTCGACCGACCCGACTGGATCGATCTCTACAACGGGACGGCGAGTGCGGTGAGCCTCGCGGGCTGGCGGCTCGACTACACCGCGACCGGGGCCGCGGCCGGGACAAGTTATGCGCTGCCCGGGGTGTCGGTGCCGGCCTACGGCCATCTGGTGGTGTTTGCGTCGGGCAAGAACCGCTTCACCAACGTGCGGCCGCACGCCAATTTCACGCTCCTCAAAGAAGGCGGCGTGCTGCGGCTGGTGCGCCCGGACGGTTCCGAGGCGCACCAACTCGCCTACGGCCCCCAGCAGGAGGATGTCTCGTTCGGCGGCGCGGGCGCGGCGCAGACGCCCGGCTATTTCGAGACACCCACGCCCGGCGCGGAGAACCGGGGGCGGCAGGCGCCGGGCCGCCGCCTCGGGGCGCCGGTGTTCTTCAAGCCCGGCGTGCAGCCGGTGACGGACGTGCCCAGCGCGGTGATCACCGCGGGCCTCTCGCTCGGCCTGCAGTTGCCGACGGATGCGCCGCCCGGAGCGGAGATCCGCTACACGCTGAACACGGCGGAGCCGACCGAAAGCTCGCCGCTGTATTCCGGGCCGCTGGACATCGCGACCGGCTCCTGCGTGAAGGCGCGGGTCTTCGCGCCCGGCTTTCTGCCCTCGAAGACCGGCAACCGCGCCTTCATCTGGCTCGCCGGCGGGGCCGACACGAACGCGACGACCTTGCTCAACGTGGCCACCAACTACAACGCCTCCGGCCGCGCGTTCACCAGCAACCTGCCCGTGCTCGTGCTCGACAGCTTCGGCCGCAACGTCGACGCGCTGACCAATCCCGCCGGGCTGCGGCCCTTCCGCTTCACGCAGGTCGCCGTCTACGACGTCAAACCGGACACCGGGCGGGCCGACCTCGGCGCCGCGCCGGACCAGGTCCTGCGCGGCGGCACGCACGTGCGCGGGGAGAGCTCTTCGGGGCAGGCGCAGCGGCCGTATGCCTTGGAGTTCTGGAAATCGGACGAGGACGCGGACCGCCAGGAGCCGCTGCTCGGCATGCCCGCCGACAGCGACTGGGTCCTGATGAGCCTCATTCTCGATCGGTCGCTGATGCGGAATTATCTCATGCAGCAGGCCATGTTCGACGCCAACGGCGCGGGTGCCGGCATGCGGAGCCGGTTCGTCGAAGTGTTTTTCAACCAGGGCAACACGACGCTCGACTACGCCGATTACCGGGGCGTCTACCTGCTCATGGAGAAGCCGTCCCGCGGGAAGGAGCGCCTGGATATCGCCAAGCTCAACGACAGCATGAGCGCGCCCGCGCTGGTCGACGGCGGTTTCATTTTCCGCAACGATAAGCTGCCCTACGACCACAAGATCAACGCGGCCGCGAATCCGGCGATCCCGGGCGCGAGCCGGGACTACGACATCTTCGATCCGGAGCCGGTCACGGCGGTGCAGGCCAACGCGCTGGTCGGCTGGCTCAACCGGATGACCACCGCGCTGGCGGCGCCGGACTTCGCGAATCCGGCCAGCGCCAACTACCACGGCCGCTGGCTCGACGAGCGCAGCTTCATCGACCGCACCCTGTGGCTGGAGCTGTGCAAGGAAGTCGATGCCTACACCTACAGCTACTATTTCTCCAAGGACCGCGGCGGCCCGATGAAGGCGTTTCCCTTCTGGGACGTCGACCGCAGCCTGGGCAACACCAACTACGCCTCGTCGAACGCCACCTTCGGCATGAAGTGGTGGCTGGTCGGGGCGAACTACACCTACTACCCGCGCCTCCAGTCCGACCCGGAGTTCAACGACCGCTACTGGAACCGCTGGGCCGCCCTCCGCCGCTCGCACTTCTCGCGGGAGACGCTCTTCAACCGCATCGAGGCCACCTACGCGCTGCTCGCCGCCGGCAGCGGCGCCGACATCGGCAACACCGCGAGCGTCGCCACGATGGCGCTGCAATCGCCCGCGGCGCGCCACTACCGGCGTTTTCCCGTGCTCGGCACGGGCTCGATCAACACCGGCCAGACGGGCCAGACCTCGCGCACCACGTGGCGGCAGGAAGTCGACGCGCTCAAAGCCTGGCTCGCCGAGCGCCTCGACTGGCTCGACGGCGCGCCGAACACCGTGAACGCGACCACCCTGGCGGAGCGGCTCAAGCCCGCGGAATTGATCGACGCCGCGACCGGTCGGCCGGGCCGCGGCGGTCCGGTGCCGGTCGGCTACCGCTTCACCCTGCACAATCCGAACCCCGCCGGCGGCACGCTGCACTACACGATCAACGGCGGCGATCCGCGCCAGACCGGCGGGGGTCTCGATCCGGCCGCGCAGACCGTCGCCACCACCACCGTCGCGGAGGTGCCGATCCTCGAGGGCGGCCGGACTTGGAAATGGCTGCTGCCGGAGGCGGCGCCGTCCGCCGACGCCGGCGGCCTCGCCTGGACGGCCGCGGGTTATGCGGACGCCGGGTGGGCGACGGGCGCGGCGCCGCTGGGCTACGGGGAGACGACGGGCCTGGCCACGAACATCTCGCCGGTGGCGCCGAGTTACGCCGCGCAGGACCGCGAACCGGGACCGGCCTATTTCCGGTCGACGTTCACCGCGACCGGCGTCGCCGGGCTGCAGGAGGCGTTCTTCGACGTCGTCGCGGACGACGGCGCGGTGATCTACCTCAACGGCGTGGAGGCGGCGCGCTTCAACTTTCCGCTCGCACCCGCGCCGGCGGCCTACGGCCAGGAGGCGCTCGGGCCGATCGATCCGGGCAACAACTACGGGCCGATCGAGTCGACCTACTTCCGGGTGCGCTTCGATCCGGCGCTCCTGCGGGAGGGGGAAAACACGCTGGCCGTCGAGGTCCACCAGGCGGTCTATGCGTTTCCGGCGAACCCGACGAACGCCTACCCGCGCAACGACTATTCGGACCTGCGCTTCGACCTGAAGCTCGCGGGCCGCACGGCGGGCGGCGCGGGCCAGGCGATCGTCCTCGAAGGCAACGGCGCGCGCACGCTGCGGGCGCGTATCCGCAACGGCAGCACCTGGTCGCCGCTGCTGGAAACCGATTTCGTGACGGGCGCGGTGCCGGCGAGCGCGGCGAACCTCGTCGTGAGCGAGTTCCACTACCACCCGCCCGATCCGACCGCGGAGGAGGCGGCGCGCGGCTTCAACAGCGGCAACGACTTCGAGTTCATCGAGCTCATGAACATCTCGGCGAACCAGTCGGTCGATCTCAGCGGCGTGACGCTCGAGGACGCCGTGGTTTTCGATTTCGACACCGTGGCGCCCGCGGTCCGCCTTCTGCCGCCCGGCGGGCGGATCGTGCTGGCGGAGAACCCGGCGGCCTTCGCGGCCCGGAAGGCGCCCGGGGCCGAGCCGGTCGTGGCCGGCGCCTTCGCCGGCAACCTCTCCAACAGCGGGGAGCGGATCGTGGTGCGCGGCGCGGGCGGCACGCTGATCCGGCAGTTCACCTACCGCGATTCGTTTCCGTGGCCGGAGGAAGCGGACGGCGCCGGCTTCAGTCTCGTGTTGAACCGGCCGGCCTCCAACCCGGATCACGCGCTCGCGAGCAGCTGGCACGCGAGTCCGCTGGTGGCGCCGGCCGCGCCCGCCCCGTTGCCGGCCGCGCCGCAGATCTCGACCCAACCCGGCGGCCAGCGGGTGCTGCTCGGCGAGGGCGTGACGCTCGCCGCGGCGGCGACCGGCGGCGGATTTGTCTGGTATCAATGGCTGCGGGACGGGGTGCCGGTCGAAGGCGCGACGCGGGCGACTTTGACGGTGGCCGCCGCCACGCCGTCCAGCCCCGGCAACTACACCCTCGTGGCCGCGAATGCGGGCGGCTCGGCGACGAGCGCGCCGGCCCGGGTCGACGTGACGAGCGCCAGTGCGCTGGCCAATCTGTCGGTGCGCACGGCGCTGGCGGCCGGCCAGGCGCTGACGCTCGGAGCCGTGGTCGGGGGCGGATCGAAAACGGTGCTCATCCGCGCGGCCGGGCCCGCGTTGAATGCCTTCGGCCTTGCGGGCCTGCCCGACCCGAAACTGGAGCTGTTCGCCGGCGGCGCGACCACGGCGCAGGCGGTGAACGACGACTGGACGCCCGGGCTGGCGACGACGTTCTCGACGGTGGGGGCCTTCGGCTTCGCCCCGGGCTCGAAAGATGCGGCGCTCAGCCAGTCCGTGACGGGAGCGTTCACCGTGCGCGCCTCCGGCGTGGGCGCGGGAGTGGTCCTGGTGGAGGCCTACGATGTCGGCGGGCCGGGATCCGCACGTCTGGTCAATGTATCCGCCCGCAACCGCGTCGGCACGGGTTCGGACGTGTTGATCGCGGGGTTCAGCATCGCGGGGCGCGGCAGCAAGCAGCTCCTCATCCGCGCGGTGGGGCCGACGCTCGCGACCTTCGGCGTCGCGGGGGCGTTGGCCGATCCCGCGCTGCAGGTGCTCGACGGCCAGGGCGCGACCGTGGCGGCCAACGACAACTGGGGCGCGGCGCTGGCACCGGCCTTCGCGCAGGTCGGGGCCTTTCCCCTCGCGGCGGGCAGCCGCGACGCCGCGGTGCTCGTGATGCTGCCGGCCGGCACCTACACGGTGCAGGTGGCGGGCGCGGGCAACACGACCGGCGAGGCCCTGGTGGAGATTTACGACGTCCTCTGACGCGGGCCCGCGGGCGGAGCGATCCGCCGGTTCAGCGGGCCGCGATGGGCGCGGCCGCGGGCGCGACTGCGACTGCGGCCGCGGCCGCGGTTTCGGTCTTCACCCGGTCGCGCATGGCTTCGCGGTAGGCGTTCACCGCCGTGAAGAATTCCGCCATCATCAGCGTCAGCCACCAGCGGCCGCGGGCGGTGAGTTCCCAGCGGCCGGCCTCCGTGCGCAGGGCGCCAAGCAGGCGCAGCGCGGCGAGCTCGGGGCGGACGCGGCGCAGCTCGGCGGCGTGCGGCGCCCGGGCAGCGGGAATGGCCAGGCCCCGGCCGAAGAGACCGACGAGCAGGGCGTAGCGGGCGCGCTCGACGGGAGACAACACGCGCGCGGCCGCGATGCCGGTGGCGCCGGAGCGCACGCGTTCCTCGTAGTGGGCGAGAGAAAACGTCGTGGCGTAGAGGGTGCCGTCGAGGTAGCTGAAGGCCCCGCTGCCGACTCCGACGTAGTGGTCGGCGGTCGCGAGATATTCGTCGCCGCGCCCGGTCCCGCGGGTGAAACACCAGGCGGAGGTCGGGCGGAAGGCGGGACCGAGCACGGGGCGGATAGCGTCGTAGAACGCGCGCCGCCGCGCGGCGTCGGGCAATCCCATCGACGCGCCCATGCGACGGCGGACGCCGGGAGCGGACATCAGCGGGTAGCACGAGACCTGGCTGGCGCCGGCATCCCGGACGAGAGCGAGGTCGCGGGCGAAGGAGGCGAGGGACTGGCGGGGCTGGTTGAAGATGAGGTCGACGTTGAGGGTGGGAAAGCGGCCGGCGGCGCCGCGCAGGTGGCCGAGCATCTCGGCTCCGGAGCCGTAGGCTGCGAGCCGTTCCATGGCGCGGAGGAGATCGTCGTCGAAGGTCTGGACGCCCACGGAGAGGCGGGTGACGCCGGCGGCGGCGAGCGCGTCGAGCAGCGGCGGGCGGAGTTCGCGCGGGTTGGTCTCGACGGAGACGGTGCGGACCGGGAAGAGCGAGCGGACGAGGCCGAGCACGCCGAGCAACGCGGCCGGTTCGAGCGTGGGCGTGCCGCCGCCGACGTAGACGCCGGAGAAACGGTAGCCGGCGGCGTGATACAGGCGGAGCTCGGTGTGCAGGGCGGCGAAGTAGCGGGCCGCCTGCGCCGCGCAGTGCCGGACGCGGTGGAAGGAGCAGAACGGGCAGAGGGCGGCGCAGAACGGGATGTGGACATAGAGTTCCACGGAGCCGGCGGCGGGCGGAGGCGGCGGCGGACCGCCGGCCGCGCCCAGCCGCAGGAGCCGCCGCGTGCGGAGGCGGAAGAGCCCGACGAGCAGGCGGTCGATGCGAGGGGAGTCGAGCATGGGAGCCGCTCCCGCTCCGGAGAGGGAGCTCAGTGTCCGAGGCGGGAGACGAGTGCGTAAACCATGAGGGCGAGGAGGCAGACGCCGACGCCGAGGAAGACGAAGCCCATGGTCTTGTAGAGCGTCTTGCGGGTGGACCAGTCGCTGTGGAGCACGCGGTGTTCCTCGAGTTTGCCGGAGGCGACCAGGCGGTCATACCAGCGGCGGCGCTCGTGGAGCATCTCGGTTTTCGAGATGTGGCCGGAGAAGATCACCGTATCCATCGGGAATTTATCGAGACGGAAGTGGGTGTTGAAAAAGTGGAAGGTGAAGATGAAGCCTGCGGCGAGCAGGGCCTCGTCGGAGTGGATCACGACCGCGATGTTGATCATCCAGCCCGGCAGGAAGGTCGTGAAGAACTTCGGGAACCACAGCACC
>JACCDO010535815.1_pt1 | contig 15181 bp, 9 predicted proteins | sample 7446101 | NCBI WGS metagenome assembly JACCDO01 (sample SAMN15323440, study PRJNA562643) | freshwater metagenome | isolation source: river surface water | place: USA:Blue River Watershed | collected 2017-08-16
AACATGACGCGCTCTTGCTCGATACTTAGTATAGAGTAAGGGCGCGTTCAATGTCTACATTTGCTACAACCCTAAATCCTACACCTTTCGGCGTCTTTGACCTCGAAACTGATTTTATCAGTGAAGCAGATAAGATGGTAGTGTTTGTCAAGAGACGTCTTGGCGATGACATTCTATCTGTTGAGTTGACTAAGAAGCAGATTTGGGCCAACTTCGAGGAAGCTTGCTTTGAGTACGGTTCAATTCTCAACCAGTACCAGGCAAAAAGTCAGCTTGTTAACTGGTTGGGATATGCAACAGGTACGCTGTCCGGATCTGAGCAAATGTATCCTCGCGAGAGCCTCGAGTTTCTAACGCGATTTGCCGAGCCCTACGCCTCAGAAGCTGACGTGGGTGGTTCGTATAACCAGATCTCAGGCTCTATACACCTTGAAGCAGGGCGTCAGGATTACGACATCTACACAGAGCTTTTAGACGGCAATAACATTCCTATTGTCAGTTCTTCATTAAACACGATGGGTGGTAAAATGAGGATTAGTGAAGTATTTCACTTTTCACCTCAAGCAGCATACCGTTTTTTTGACACAACATCAGCAATTAACTACTTGAACAACGCGTTTTCTTTTGAGTCATTCACACCAGAGACAATATTCTATGTCCTGCCTGTCTTTGAAGATATTCTTCGAGCAGGTCAGCTTGATCTGTCTAATAGAGTTAGAAGATCAAACTATTCATATAAAGTCATAGGCACAAAGATACGCATCTACCCGATGCCCACAAAAATCACAAATCCTATGCCACATCTGTTCATTCGTGTCAAGTTTATGCAAGATCCACTAAATCCTGCTTTTAGAGATGCGTCGATCTACGGAGTGTCAAACTTGTCGAATATACCATTTGGCAATCTGCAATTTAATCGCATTAACTCAATTGGCAGACAGTGGATCCGACAGTACACCCTAGCACTATCGATGGAGACGCTAGGATACATCCGTAGCAAGATGGGTACACTTCCAGTTCCAGGTGGCAACGTCACCTTGAACGGTGCTGACCTCGTCTCAAAAGGGCGCGAAGATAGAAAAGAGTTCATCACTAAGCTGAAAGAGATGCTCGATACAATGACCTACGATAAGCTAATCGAGCAGCAGGCAACACGCTCAGAGAACTTGAGTAAGCAGTTAAAGTTTATACCACCTCCTAACGGTAAAGCAATTTTCACGGGGTGATGAATGGCAAGACTTTTTATCACTGAAAGAGAGATGAATTTTGTAAACGACATCATGAAAGAAGTCGTTAAAGATGTCATTGGTCAGAAGATCTACTATTACTCAATCTCAGAGATCAAGTCTAGAGTGCACGACGTCTACGAAGAAGCACCCAATAAGATCTTTGAGAACCCAATAGAGATTGATGCACTTGTCAAGTATTCAGGTCAAGAAGTAAAGACGAATCGATTCGGATCAGAAGAATACTACAACATCGAGTGCTACATCCAGGAAAGAGACCTAATTGACAAGCAGATTGACGTTAGAGAGGGTGATTTCTTCTCCTACGGTGAGACTTTCTTTGAAATAATCAAAGCTCCGCGATCAGATGTCATCTTTGGACAGATTGAGCACAAGAGCTACGTCACAGTGTCAGGTAAGCAAGCACGCAAAGGCCAGTTTATTACTAAGGTTCTTGGACCAACATCAGAAGCTTACTCAGATCCAGATGCTGTTCAGACAACTTTCGTTCAACAGCGTGGTTTTGAAGAGAACAGGCTCGGCAAGACAGGTGATGTTAGAGATCTACAGAAGACGGGTGTGCTTGATGCACCGCTTACAGGACCTGCTGAAGTATCACCGAGTGGCGACCCAGGGCACGTAGGCTCAGCATTCTACGACGAGACATAAGATGGCAGATAAAATAAAAACAGGATACGAAGGCACAAACGTTCCAGATGATTTTTCTATTCCACCAGTTGGAATAGAAGATATCGATCGTGCCATTTTTGCGCTCTTTGACAAAAAGTTGGCATTCGAGACTAAAGTCAACAATCAGACGACGCGTGTTCCTGTCATCTTCGCATCGGGTGAAAGATTTGCGCTGACTAGACGCGACAACCCACTAAGAGATAAGAACAATACTTTGATCTTGCCGCTTATCTCAATAAAGCGCGGTACTATAGGTCATAAGACACAAGCAGATGTCTTTGGCACAGCAATTAACATTAGACAGACAGGTGATTACTACATAAAGAAGAAGTTAGACGCGGGTGACAGAGATTACCAGAAGTTGGTTAACAATCTCAATCTAATGAATCAGAAGGATGTTGCAACAAGGAGCCACATCGCTGACACATCAACTTCACCCGGCACTCAAGCTGTTGAAGGAACAGTTGCGTCTCGACGTCAAGGTCCACCATTGTCTTTCAGAAGTACAACAAAACATACGCCACTGTCGAACAACCTCACTAACAACATCTATGAGTTTATTACAGTACCTTATCCAAAGTTTGTAGGCATCACATACAACGTCATTTTTTGGACACAGTACATGCAGCAGATGAACCAGCTGATTGAGACGCTGATGATGAAATTCAGTGGACCATCACCTGAGTTTCTACTTGAGTCTGACAAAGGTTACACGTTTACTGCATTTGTGCAGAATACATTTTCTAACTCAGACAACTTAGAAGAGTTCACAAATGATGAACGTATCATAAAAGTAGGTTTTGACATCAAGGTTCCGGGGTACATCATCGCGCCAGATCATCCAGGTCTGCCCTCACCATTTAGAAGATTTGTCAGTGCACCGCAGATCAACTTTGAGATATGGGAGCAGAATGCTCAGCTTGTAAGTGAAGCGCAGGGTAGCAAGACAAAAGACAACATCAATAAGTTTACACTGACTGACGTAGAAGTTCTTAATAAGAATGGACAGCAAGTTGAGAACAGGGGTGCTGAACCGCTTCGTGTCATAGAGAACGTCACGAATCCTTTCACAGGACAGCAGCAACCTAAATACTTAAAGGTGACATCAAGAGTTGCAAAAGCAGGTGAAACAATACTCACTGCGCAGAAGATCCGCAAGATAGATACACTCGACTGAGCATTTAGAAGTTTGACAGGATAGTTATATTCGGCTTTGAAGTCGGAGTAATGATGGCAGAGACAACTTTTAGGTCGCCTGGATTCTTTGAGCAAGAGATTGATCTATCATCTCCTGCAGCGCCAGGCGTATCGGGCGTTCCAGTTGGTGTAATTGGAACCGCAGAAATCGGCCCTGCATTCGTCCCAGTGACGGTGGGAAATGCAGCACAGCTTCAGCAAGTTTTCGGTGCACCGCGTGCATCAGATGTGGGCCTGCAAGGCGCCAGCCAGTACCTCCAGAACGGAACAGCACTCACATTCGTCAGAGTGCTTGGTTGCGGAGCGAATTCAACAACCTCAGATTTTTCAACAACTACAGCGCAGGGAACAGTCAAGAATGCTGGTTTCCTTATCAAAGGAACGACGCCTGCATCCACTGGCGATGCACGTCACAAAGGTGCTGTTCAATACATCACAGCAAAGCACTGGGTGTCGGCATCAGCTGATGTAGGCTATCCAATCTTTACAGACAACAACAGCTTCAGTGTTGCATCGGGCGACAACTATGTCAATTTGGTACGTGGCATGGTGCTACTTGCATCAGGCACGCGTCTTCAAGTACTTGATCACAACCAAGACTATTCGATCGCAAACACAGCAGATGATAATGCAACAATTAACAGCTCATTGAGCAGCAATCTTTACAGAAAGTTTAAGCTCGTTATCTCTAGCTCATCGACTTCGTTCTCGACAGGTGATGGGCAGTCATGCATTAGAATTTTGACTGCCTCACTTGATCCTGCAGATTCTGCATATATTAGTAACATTCTTAACACAGACCCTGCACGTTTTGAACTAGAAGAACATCTGCTTTACGCCGACTTTCCAGTCGAGGCTGAGGTGGCAATCACTTCAACTGACAGCGGAGCAGTTGCTGTCCTATCAGGATCTGCAAATACATCGGCCGCATCAGGTGATGCCACGCAATCTTTTAGAGATGCCTTTGGGCGATTTGACACTAGATACACATCAGCAAAGACAACTTATTTCATCTCGCAACCATACGGTTCGAGTGAATATGATCTCTTCTACTTTGAAACTCTGAATGATGGTGCAAACACATCACAGAAGTACAAGGTATCAATCAGCACACTCGCTAAGTCAAGTGATCCTGCAAATCCATACGGAACGTTTACAGTTCAAGTTCGTGATTTCTACGACACTGATAAAAATCCTGTCATCCTTGAGCAGTATCCCAACTGTACTCTTGACCCTAATGACGATGATTACGTTGCAAAACGCATCGGTGATCAGAAGTCATTCTTCAACTTTGACGCACTTACTGCAGACGAGCGCAAATCTTACACATCGGGCACAAGATCTAATGTGTCAAGTCGTGTAAGAGTTGTAATGCACCCAGACGTAGAGACAAAGCGAGTTCCAGCTGATGCACTTCCATTCGGCTTTAGAGGTTTGCCAGTTGTCAAGACGACAGACACTCTCACAGACGGAACGACAGGATTAAGTGGATTCGGCACGAACACAGCACGTCGTCTCGCAGGCGTCTTTGGGACAGCAGGTCTTGAGGCGCACACTGGATCAATTCTTCCACCTGTGCCACTTCGCTTCAAAGTAACAACTAACGCTGTAGATGCAGCGGGCGGCTATGTTGGCAAGCCAGGTTCGCTTGAGATCACAGATGCGTCTTACTACTGGGGTATTAAGTCAGAAGCACTGCCCTTAACATCAAGCGTTTCTAATGCAATTCTTCGCGCTAACGACAGCTCAACCTTTAACCCATTGCTCACTGCCTATAGTAAGCTTCTAGGAATCCAGAAGCTCGATGTTTTGGTCACAGGATCAGCAGCAGATGCATTCTCAAACAACAAGTTCACACTGGCACGTGTTGCTCTCAATAACTCATTGAGTGGACGTACACTTATTAATGCTCTTGCAGACATCACTGGCACAACAGAGCAGCACATGCTTGAGACAGCTTACATACGAAATGGCGTAGTTAATCCAACAAATTACACAGTTCAACCCACATCTGAGGGCAACAGGCTAACATTTGCATCGCTCTACTCAGTAACTTCGTCGATCTACTTCAACAAGTTTACTAACTATGCTAAGTTTACCAACATCTTCACGGGAGGATTTGACGGTCTCAACATCCTCGACCCAGACATGAGCAAGATGAATGACAGGTCAACTTCATCAGAGACAGGTGGTAAAGCCGTTGCTTCAGTCGACGTTGGCCTCAATGCCGCGTATACACCTGGTGCAGGAGTTAACAATAGCATTGTGACTGCCTATAGAACTGCTGCAGAGATCCTGACAAATCGATATGCATCAAACGTCAGCGTTATCGCTGCACCCGGCATAAGAGATTCGGCAGTTACTAACTACATCTCAACGCTTGTGCAGAACTATGGGTTTGCTCTCTACTTGATGGACATTCCTGGATATGATTACAACGGAAACAGGCTGTTTGATGGCGGATCAGAGCATCCCGATGTGCAACAGACGGGTAACAAGTTTTCATCACGTAAGATCAATAATAACTTTGTTGCTGTTTATTTCCCAGACATCACAATGCAAGATCAGGGCGGCACATCAAAGAAAGTCAAGACACCTGCGTCGGTTGCAGCACTAGCAGCAATAGGCTACAACGACACAGTGTCACACCCATGGTACGCACCTGCAGGCTTCAATCGCGGTGCACTTAACTTTGTGACAACAACGGCAGTACGACTTAATTCTGGTGATCGCGACTTCTTGTATGACAATAGGATAAATCCGATCACTTCCTTCCCAGGTACAGGATACGTCATCTTTGGTCAGAAGACACTTCAAGTTGGGAAGTCTGCTCTTGATCGTGTCAATGTGCGTCGCCTCGTCAACGAGGTAAAGCGTGTGGTCAGCAACATTGCCAGCACATTCTTGTTTGAGCAGAACAATGCAGCTACAAGAGCAGCTTTTGTATCTCAGGTCAATCCTGCGTTAGCACTTGTTCAGGCTCAGCAGGGTATTGAAGGCTTCCGCGTAATTGTTGATGATACAAATAATACGCAGACTGATGTGATCGCAAATCGTCTCAATGGACGCGTCATTATTATTCCAACACGTGCTGTGGAATTCATCTCGATCGACTTCATTGTGACAGATAACGGCGCGAGCTTCGTGTAATTGATAGTTAGAAATAAGAGAGGTTTAACGAAATGATCCCAGGCGTATACTCCGGCGAAGTTGATCTGACGGGCGTGACTTCAACACCCCCATCAGGGCCATCTGCAGGTATCATCGGCACGGCACAGTCAGGCCCAGCATTCGTTCCTGTTGTTGTAGGATCTGTGTCTGATTTTAATCGCGTATTCGGCGAAGCGACAAACACAAATTTTGGTGCTCTCGCAGGCCAGCAATACTTTGCCAATGCAGCGTCACCAGCATCAGTCACATTCCTTCGTACCCTGGGAGCGGGTGACGGCCTCAAGAGGAATGCATCGACGGGTCAAGTGACAAATGCAGGCTTCGTCGTAGGAAGCAGGCAGGTCCAAAGTAACGGTGCTGTAAGCAGAAATGTGTCCGCTGTTAACGGTGGCGTGCCAGGTCGTACATACTTCCTCGGTTGTTATATGTCTGAAAGTGCTGGCAGCACAATCTTTTCTGATGCAGGCATTCAAGCAGGCACCAGCGCACATCCTATACTACGCGCAGTTGTTCTTGCGCCATCGGGTGTTACGCTTACACTGTCTGGTAACTTTAATACTTCAAATGCTCCTTCAACGACAGCAGCAACATCGGGCGGACCGAATGGCGCGCTGACGGGGTCGGTCAATATGAGCGATTCAACGTTCGTGATGTTGTTAAATGGTTATACAGGAACAGCAAATGCTATCACGGCATCATTTGATCCTGCAAATTCTAATCACTTTGCTTTCAATGCGAGCATCAACCGCGATCCTACCAAGATTGAGGAGAAAGGTCACTACCTCTATGCTTATTATGACGTCCCAGCGTCACTAGCGGTTGTAACAGGGTCGGGTGTGCTTGATGCCACAGCAGCGCGCATCTTTGCGGGTATTGAAGACGCAGCATTCATCACAACAGGCAGCCTTGCAAGAGATGTAAGCTCTGCGACAACACCCAATTATGAGAACTTCAGCGAGAGGTTCACTCATCCTAAGACTCCGTTCGTTGTCTCACAAGATTTCGGTGGAACTAAGTACGATCTCTTTAGAATACACACACTAGGCGACGGTGCTTACAATAACACACGATTCGTGTTCAGCATCCGCAATATCGTCCCCGGCGTCGATAATGACACATACGGGACGTTTGATCTCGTGCTCTACAGCTATCCTGTTGGTCAGGTGTTCAATCTTACACCTGTTGCAGGTGTCGACTTTACAGGCTTGACGCTTGATCCTGACTCATCTAACTACATCGCTCTTCGAATCGGAGATCAGAATACATACTTTGACTTTGACAAGGGACTCACATCGCAGAAGATCGTCTCTGACGGTGATTATCCTGTTGTAAATCCCTACATCCGCGTTGAAATGTCTGATCAATTCTTGGCGGGTGAAGTTCCTGTTGCAGCACTGCCTATTGGTCACAGAGGATACGGTCACTTAGTCACATCGGGTAGCTCTCTTCTCACAAACCTTTCTGATGCAACACACTTTGCTGCTGGTCAGACAGACGTCCTCAAGCGTGTTATCGAGCCACCCATTCCATACCGTAGAAACATTGCAAACGGCGGTGTTGTAGATGCATCATTGACATGGGGCATCCAGTTCACAGATGTGCCAAGCGTCACAGACTTTAACTCAACAACCTCCAAACTGTCCTACATTGATAATCACACGAAGTTCTTCCCATCATTTGCACCTGCAAACATGAACTTCTTCGTTGATAATAATCCTGGTGTAGCAACAACAAATGGTAATGTCCTTGATGTTGACGTCTTCAACAATAACTTCTTCTCACTTGAGAGGATTCGAGTTGTGACAGGATCGGCGGCAATCAGCAACCGTGCAGACAGCACACAGTGGGCAAATGCCGCATATGTTAGAAATGGTAGCATCGCTGTTGACAGTGCAGCAAAGACACGTGCGTTCCAGGTAGATGACCTTCGAGAGACAGGCAATCGTCAGTTTGCATCTTTCTTGTTCATTGCACAGGGCGGCTTTGACGGCACCAACATCTTCAATGCAGACAAAGCAGCATTAACAAATGATGCAGTCAAGAGAGAGATCGATGACACTGCAGGCCAAAGCGGAACGGCAGGACCCACTGTTGCAGCCTACCGCAAGGCAGTCGACATTATGGGAAGTAAGGATGATGCTGACATCACACTCCTAACAATCCCAGGTATTAGAAACAGCGTCATCACAGACTACGCGATCAGCGCAGTTGAGAATCGATTTGACACTCTCTACTTGATGGACATTGAGGAGCGTGATAGCTACAACGTCGTCTTGACGGGCTCTTATGACGGCGCCACGGTGAGCATCACAAACACAATCAACGCCTTCAGCAACCGTGGTCTTAATACATCGTTTGCAGCGGCATACTTCCCAGACATCAACATTCCTTTCCAGGGATCGACCACACGCGTTCCACCCAGCGTCGGCGTCTTGGGTGCATTTGCCTACAATGACCGCGTATCATATCCCTGGTTCGCACCTGCTGGAGCAAATCGCGGTGTCATTACAACAGTCGGTTCAGCAGCGACGCAGATCAAGCAGGGAACGCTTGCTGACTCGATCTACGATGCACACATCAACCCCATCCTTGACATCACGTCTAACTCAGATCGCAAGCTGGTGATCTACGGACAAAGGACACTGCTCGCAAAGGCATCTGCTCTCGATCGCGTCAATGTGCGTCGCCTGCTCATCACACTCCGCCGCCAGGTGCGCGCTGTCTCGAACCAGATCATCTTCGAGCCCAATACAGCAGCTACGCTGGAGCGTTTCAACAGCCTCGTCAACCCCATCCTCGCTTCGATCCGTTCAAAGGGTGGACTTGACCGCTACAAGGTTGTGATCGACTCAACGACCACAACGCAGGCTGACATCAATAATAACACAATCCGCGGCAAGATCTTCATCCAGCCAACCCGCTCCATCGAGTTCATCGCACTCAGCTTTGAGCTAAGCAATGCGGGCGTTACACTCACTTGATAGATAGTTAAAGACAGGAGAATTTAATATGGCAGAGACACTCTCAGTCACCGACATGCTTCCCAATAAGTTTGAGCCGAAGCGTTCCCATCGCTGGGTTTTCGCACTCGAGGGTATCGACTCATATCTTATCTCAAAAGCTGCACGTCCTTCGATGTCAAACGCAGAGAAGACGATTCCATGGATCAATAGCACGCGTTACCTTGCAGGTAAGTTCACTTTCGGTGATCTATCAATTGAGCTCCACGACCCTATAGCACCTTCGGGTGCACAGCAGGTCATGGAGTGGATCCGCACACACCAAGAGATGGTGAGCGGTCGTGCTGGTTACGCTGACTTCTACAAGCGTGACTGCCAGCTCAAGATGCTCGATCCTGTCGGTACTGTCGTCGAGCTCTGGGACATCAAGGGTGCTTTTATCAAGTCAGCAACATATAACGGTGTTGACTACGGATCAGATGAAGTCATGAAGATCGCTCTCACACTGAAGTTTGATAACTGTGTGTTACAGTTCTGATTCTTGACATTTAACATTAAGAACTCCCACTTATATTTGTAAGTGGGAGCTTTTATTTTGGCACGTAAGAACGATATTTTTACAGCAAGTCAGACGACGCAGAAGACATCATCACCTGTCGAAGGCGTCATGCGTCAAGATCCAATGAAGGAATTCGGTTGGGAAGTTCCTTATGAACTTGCACCCTTGCCATCTCGCGGCCTTGTGTACGCAAAGAATGACACTCTGCACGGTAAAGAAACCATTAGCATCAAGGCGATGACAGCCAAAGAAGAGGATATCTTACTGTCACGTGCCTTTTCTAAGGCAGGTACAACTGTAACAGAGCTTCTTCGATCTTGCATCACTGATCACGACGTCGATGTGTCGCAGCTGCTATCAGGTGATCGACAGTCGATTCTTGTTGCCATTAGAATCACTGGGTACGGGTCAAGCTACGATGCAGAAGTTGTTTGCCCTGCCTGCGTCAATCGTGTGAAGAATCAATTTGATCTGTCGTCACTTACCCTGCGTCCGCTTGAGATAGAGCCCAAGATATCCGGCATCAATGAGTTCGAGTTCACACTCCCAGTTTCTAAGAAACGCGTTATCTTCAAGTTCTTGACTGGGCGTGATGAGGAAGAACTTAACACGCTAACAGAGCGTCGTCGAAAGCTCCTCGGAGATGCAGCAGAGAATCCAGTAACAACTAAGCTCGCACATCAGATTATCTCAATTGAGGGCATCACAGACAAGAACAAGATCAGCACATTTGTTTCTAACATGCCTGCTGGTGACAGCCGCGCTCTACGCAGCTACATTGAGAAGAATGAGCCTGGCATTGACATGAATGTGCAGATGACATGCCCAAGCTGCAGTGCAGAGAGCGAGGTGGGCCTGCCGATTGGCCCATCCTTTTTTTGGCCTAAGTCCTGAGCACCGCGAATCAATTCTCGAGGAGACATTCATCCTCGGGATGCACATGCATATGTCGTACGACACAATCTACCATCTGCCTGTTCGCTATCGACGATGGTTTATAGAGCGCCTGATCAAGTACAACACACCCAAGCACGCGTCTGCCATGGATGACGTTGATACGCCTCTCATGAAAGCGCAGTAGACGAATACATAAACATAAGAGTGTGAAGTATGGCGGATCCTACAGTTGAAACTCGTGCAAGACTTCTAGAAATAGAAACTGCACTTGCGGAAACAATTGCAAGAGAAGTTGCGCTATTGCGAGATAGAAATCTTCTCGACGGGCGTGCAGTGCATCTTACAGCAGAGCAAGTAGAAGAACACAGAAACCTGACAGCAGCGTTGACGAATGCAAACACTCAAGCAATAAGAAGCGTCGGACTTAACACAGATTTAGCAAGAGCTTTTCGAGACGTAGGCACGTCTTCATCGACAGCAAGGAGCTCCATTGGTGGCGCATCTGACGCCACAGGTCTGTTCGGTTCAGCAGCAGGCGCAACAATTGATCAATTAATACAATTTAGAGAAGAACTGCAGAAAATTTCAGAAGATCGTTATAGCTTTGTGACTTCTATCGCTGAAGCAATCGGCGGTTCGTCAAGATTCTACGCTTTGACAGCTAAAGATGTTAAGTCTTTCAATGACGAGATGCAGAGCTATCAAGTAAATAATCTTGATCGTTTTCAAACCTACTACAAAAACTTGGGCACCATAGCAAGAGTAAATGGCAAAGATCTGACAGTCGCGCAGATGGAAGTCATCGGTAGCGTTGGTGCTGGTGCTGATGCATTCCAGAAGGGTGAGTTTGCTGCTAGGAAGTTCTTTGGACTTGCGTCTGGCTTTAGAAAAGATGACAAGGGGCAAATACTACCTGACGGTTTCTTTCGGATTCAAGGCATTCCAATCGAGGACGTCTTTGGTAGCGCAGAAGCCGCGATGCGCCCGCTCACAGACATTTTGGCTGATGAGACACTGACGACAGCATTCTCAAAGCGCATTCGCGACGAAGAGAGCGCCGAGGCAGTCATCAATGACACGCTGCGTATGAGCACAGCCATCAAAGCGTTCGGTATCTCATCTGCACAGGCAACAGAGCTAGTGCGGTTGAACTATATCAATACGGGTGAAGCGAGCACAGATTTCTTTAATACAGTCGTTAAAGCAGCGACATTTGGTGAGAAAGCATTCGGCTATAGTAGCCAGCTCATCATCAGCGACGTCATTAAGATGTCTAATAACTTCGACACATTTGGATTTAGAACAGCAGAAGATTTTGCCAAGATCTCAGCAGCTGCACACGATGTGCATCTTACTATAAACGATCTCCAAAACGTGATGGGGAAGTTCAACACGTTTGAGTCGGCAGCAGGTGCAGTTGGACAGCTAAATGCAGCTCTGGGAACCAACTTTGATGCACTTGAACTGATGACCCTCAAGTTTGAGGATCCTGCGCAGTTTATTCAACGTCTGCGTGACGGATTCATGTCAGCAGGCAAGACGTTTGAGGATCTTCCACAGACATACCGTTCGATGATCACACAGCAGCTGGGCATCACGATGGAAGGACTGCGTGGGATCATGGACGGATCTGCACGCAACCTAGATGATCTCACTCAAAAGCAGGAAGATGCATCTGCACTTTACGATAAAGCTGGAAAAACAGAGGAAGAGCGACGAGCAGCGCTAGACGAGATTGTCAAGGGGCGTGTCAAGATCACGGGTGACATGATCAAGTCAGCAGGTAACATGGTCGAACAAGCCCAGCGCGCTGCTAATAGGTATGAGAACACTACCAACCAGTACATACAGCGCACAGCTGAAGTGGCTGATAGTATTAACGACGCTGCAGCAAAAATTGCGCAAGGTACAATACCTGCGCTTTCCAAGCAGATTGAGAAGCAAGTCCAAGCAATGTCAGGAATCCTCGAGGGTGTCCTCAACAACACAAAGTTGACTGAAGATGCGATCAAGAGCGTCATGGCGGTAACAGCTGCAGCTTATGCTGAAGCTGATCGCCTTGCGACAGATTTTGAGAAGAACCATCCGGGCTTTATGAAAGCTGTCGCTGGCGGAAGCGTTCCAACGCTCACATCGGGCGCGACCCCAAGCGCGCAGGCGTCACCGGCGCAAGACCTCTATGTCTCTCCAGGTGGTAGCACAGTTGTCACAGCAAACTTTGGCGAAATGAATGAGAAGACATTCACGCTTGATAAGCGGGATGCACTCGTCGCTAAACCCCCACCTGAGCCAGCGTCTGCACCCACACCTGCACAGCGAAACATCCTGCCTGCTGTTTCAGACGCTGTTCGAGCTTCACTACAGGGTGTGGGTACGTCCCTCCGGATAGAGCTAGATGTGGGTCAGCTGACTGACCTCGTCCTTCGCGACATCATGATGAACAAACCCAACGTCTTTGGTGGGATAGGCTGATGCACCTTAGAGATCTCCTAGATCTGTCTGTTGAAGAACAGTCAGCACTGCAACAATTTGAGAAGGAACTCGACCGTGTCACCCCGGCTGCACCACCCGTGATCTCAGAGACAGAGATAAGTAAGATTGAGACATCATTAACCAGCATCATCGAGGAGATCATCGATCGTGGCAGAAAGCAGGCAAACAAGAGCAACGCTTAGAGATTTTCTCGCCGCCCGTGGGTCGAGTGCATCATCCATCACACTGACACCTGATCCCGTCAGCGCTGCACCTGATGGTTTTGTCAACGAAGGTGATGACCTCGGTGTAGATCCGAACACTACGGCACCACTTCTTGGGCTGGACGGCCTGGCAGCAGCCTACGTCGCCTTCCTGACACAGCAGAGCGGCAACCTTTACGAGATCGCTCCGCAGGGTGAGGAGGCACCCGCGTCTAATCGCGGTGATCAACTACAGGATCCTAGCCAGCAGGGTGCTGCACGTGTCTTTGTCCGACCAGGCACAACACTGGGTCAGGCGATGCAGCTATCTAACAGTGGCATTCAAGACTCAACTGACTATCCCATTGCATCTTACCTCGACAAGACGGGCGGTAATCCTGATCTGAGCGGTGACAGCTTGCTCTCTACGGTCACGGGTCGTCCACTGGATCTAACAGGAAATCCAGAGATCGACACACCCGTCAACACAGCTACACAGGGTGGTAAGATGCAGACAGGTGTCCTACAGACACTTGACAACAGCAACCGTGCTGCTCCACCTATTGATCCAGGCTCACTATCGTCTGTTGCAATCCCAAATCGTATAACGATCGACGAGATTGACCAGCAACCACTGCAATCTGCACAGCGGGCTTTCGGCAACTACGACAAAGACGACAGTGCCACATCCCAGGCATACACATACGACAGGTTGCGAAATGTAGGTTCCTGGTTGATCGCATCAGCCGCGGGTTACAACATGCCCACAGGCGAGAACGAACCACAGGATATCGAGCGGTTCTTTGAGCAGGGAATCAATCCAGACGCACGTATCAGCACCGTCGCCAACCAGCTCGCCACTAAGCGAGGAAACGACACGATCACGCTTGATGACACAGCGGCAACCAACGCCCCAGGCTATCCTAAGCAAGCTTCAGGCGCGTCGATGCGCGCTGATCGTGGAGTCGTTAAACCGCCTGATGAGGCTGCTGCTTATTCTAAGCAGACGACAACGTCCTACACATCTGAGACACCTTTCTCTGACACGTCACGTCAGGGCAATTCGAAGCTAGCTCAAGCAAAAGCGCTCCTTGCGATCAATCGCCTGGCTGAGCTGGTCAACGGCGACCTTGTCCAAGATCCTGATGGCGCAAAGAAGTCAACAAGTGAGCTTAAGAGCTTAGGCCCATACTTCATGGGTGGTTCAATCTACAGTCGTGTCAATGCAATGCACAGGATGATCTTAGGCGTTACGTACGTTCCGACCCGCAATTCCTACAAGGACGCCGTTGTTGCCGGTATGGGTGTCATGCTAGGTAAGGATCTAAGCAAAGGCGGTACACCGCGCCAGATCGGTGACTACTACGGAGCGATGCCGTCATCACCTGGATTCTGGGAGGCAGTTGCAAAATCTGCAGTTGACACCATCAGGCAGATGCGTGCACCTAGCGACGTTGCAGATAGCTTATCACCACAGTACTACGTCGATCTAAGTAGAAGCAAGGCAGTTAAGATGATGAATGCATTCGCCACAGTCGGCGACATCATCCTACAGGTGACTGGCAAGACTTTCGACCCTGACACGATTGGATCTGACATTAGGACAGCAGCTGGCATCGAGCAAGTTGACGACCTGCCTGTGACGGCAGGCACACGCATCTCGAAGAGCAGAGAAGGCTCGGGTAGATCGCCACTCGCACTCAGCTGGCGTGGTAGCAGTCTACCCGGCCTCTACATGTTGTCAGATGACGTCGTCCGCGCGTCACTTCAGATGGGCAACCTCCTAACGGGAGAGAACCCAGCCCG
>JACCDO010208823.1_pt1 | contig 15176 bp, 18 predicted proteins | sample 7446101 | NCBI WGS metagenome assembly JACCDO01 (sample SAMN15323440, study PRJNA562643) | freshwater metagenome | isolation source: river surface water | place: USA:Blue River Watershed | collected 2017-08-16
ATACATAATCGAAAACCAGGTTTTAATGATATTCTATTTGAACCTAAAAATTCTCTATATGCTACTTCAGCTTGATTAATAACAACAAAAAAATTACGTTTTTGTTGTGTGAATAAATTTAATTTTCTAAACATTTAGTTAAAAATAAAATATGATGATAATTAACAAAATTATTTGTTTTCAATTTTTACCATTGTGTATATAAAAATGCAAAATAGTATAATATTTAAATAATATTTATTTTACTATATTATAATACAATGTCTTATGAATATGAATATAAATTTCCATTTAACAAAAATTTTACTCCAAAAATTTTTAGACAAAAATTAAAAGAATTAGGACCAGAACATATTAAACCAATATTATTTTCAACAACTACATATACATTACAAAATAATGATAAATTATTTATACGTTTAAGAAACGAGGGTTTTAAAAAAACTTTTACAATTAAATATACAAATGATACAATGTTTAAAAATGAATATGAAATTATTATTAATGACATCAATACAGCACATAATATGCTTATATTATTAGGATGTACTTTAAAAAATAAAAATGAAAAACTAAGAGAAATATTTAATTTTCCAGATGTACAAGTTGCTTTTGATTATTATCCTGGATTACCACCATTTTTTGAAGTTGAAGCAAAAAGTGAATCTATATTAAATGAATTTTGTAAACAATTTAATTTAAATCCAGACAATCATATTAAATATGATATATATGGAAAAGAATATGGATTGGATCCAAATAGAAATAAAAATGATGATTTAACTTTTGAAAAAGCAAATGATAAATTTTTAAATATCATCACAAAAAATAAATCTAAATTTATTAAAATATTAAAAAAAGAAATAGACTATATTAATAAACATAACTTAAAATAACATGTCTAGGTCATATATATCCAAGAAAATTAACAACATCAATTGACTTTTATTTTAAATATACTAACTATTACTTTATAATTTGTTTCTATTGTTTTATTATTATAAATGTAATAATGATTTAAAATATATTTTAGATCATTATTGTATGATGTTAATGAACAGTGTATAGTTATTAAAACTGTTGGTAACAATTTATTTATTTCTTTAATAAGATTTATTTCTAAACCTTTTTTTGATACATTTGCTATCATAAATGCATTGTCATTTATAATATCATTAAATAAGTCAGTACCATTATAATTAATTAATTTGAAATAATTGTTTTTTATTTTATTTGAATTAATTATTGCATCATTTATTAATGATTGATAATCTGAGTAATAATATATATTATTAATCAAATCACTAAATATTTTACCAAATAAATATGTCTCGCCACCTAAAAATATACCCGTCTTAAAATTATTTAATCTTAAAAACTTATCGATATAATTATATAGTAATAATCTGATATTATCATCAGTTTGATGAAATGATTTTATACCTCTATAAATAGTAAAATTATAATCATTAATTGATATAATTTCTTTAAAATACATATAATTATATTTCCATAAAACTGTAAATCCATTAATTGACATATTATAATCTATATTATTTGCTTGAATTTCAATTAATGAATTATCTTTCGGAATAACATCATAATATTCATGTAAAATTTTTTTTATATGAATATTAATTATATTAAATATATTTTTACTTTTATTAATATCAATTAAATCTTTACCATTAAAAATTATTTTATTTCTACATGGTTTAATATTTAACATTTATTTATTAATTATTTATTAAAAATAATATTATATTAAATATAATTCAATATTTTATTGAAAATAATTGAATTATATTTAATATAATATTATTTTAATAAATAATATAGTTAATATAAATAATTATATATAATTTTAAAATTACAGCATATATACCTTCTGATGGTATAGGATATTATTTATCTATAAATTCTTCATCAGATAATATAATTAATGCTGCATATAAAGCATATGATTATGCATATAATAAGATGATAATTGATTATAATTTAATAATTACACATATGTATATAGAAAATGTAAATATTTCAGATATAGATGATGAATTTAATGTACTTGGAATATTTCCATTGTTAAATAATGATTATAATTATTTAGAATCACGTAAAAAATATTGAAATAATTATAAATAAAAAATCATTTAATTATAAAACAATAAATGAGGATTATAAGTTTGGGAATAGATTGTTCAATAGCATATCAACTAATTACTCGTAATAATACAAATTATTATAATAGTCCATTTGATTGGATATATTCTGAAAATTTAAATGATGTAATTAAACTAATAGACAATAAATTTGATGGATTTTTAGATATTAATAATTATAATATTGTAAAATGTGAATCAAATAAATTTGGATTAGATGATGCATTAAATGAAGTCGAATATTCTAATTTTATAATGAAACATAAATATTATAAAATTAGATTACCACATGAATTATATGATTTAGGTGATATATATAAGTTTAAAGAAAGATATGGTAAACTAATAAATTATTTTTATTCTTTAGATGAATTAAATGAAAAAATAATTTTTATACGATTAGGAAAAAATAAAGATCATGATAAATTGTCCGAATTAGAACAAGTATTAAATAAATATTTTAATAATTTTATTATTCGTTTTGTAAATATAAGTAATATAACAACAGCTAGTTGGAAAAAAGATGAAATAAATTGGACACAATTAACAGAACAATTTTGATTTAACATGTTTTACTTTATATTTATTTAGTAAATTACTACACATAACACATGGTCCACATTCTTTAATAGTACCATTTTCCATTATTTTGATAATAATAATTTTACATTTTGACAATATTTTTTTGTCTTTAACGTTTATTAATGCATGTTTTTCTGCATGTATACTATGTTTATTAGGCTCATAAAAGACACTGATGATTTAAAGAAGAAATATCAGTGACATAATTATATCCAGTTGCAACTACTTTATTGCGATAAACAATAATAGCAGCATATTTAAGTTGTTGGGGACTTTTCAATGCGGTTGAAATACACAAATCAGATGTCAAGTTACACATTATATTATAATATTAACATATATTAATATATTATAATTATTAATTTATTTCAATTTTTATAAAAAAAATTGAAATAAAAAAGACGATCTAATATCCATATATAATAAGTATATTACCTATGAATTATTTGAAACAATATAAATATACTGCCATTGGTATAAATGGCGACTGTTATCTCAGTTCTAATTACTCTAAATTACTACTCATACACGATATACTTGAATATCAAATATTCAAAACAACAGAATGTTTTGAATATTTTGAAGATTATCCATCTATCAAATATCCAAATCATATTTTTGCAATATCGATAATTCGTTTTCATAAAATAAATGATGATGTAGTAATGACAAATGGATGGAGAAGATATAAATTTTTTATAAATACTGAAACAAAATATATAAAAAATTACCATACAGTAGTAGATTTATTCACTTCATTTGAAGATTTTAGTGAAAATTTAGCAAAAACAACAGATATCGAACTGGAACCTTATTTCATTAACCAGATTTGTGAAAGAAAAAGCATTAAAGTTATCAAACAAATAGATGAATCATATGTTGAGTTTAATGTTAAGTTTTAACAAAATCCATATATATCATAAAATACATTTTTTTTGTTATTATTTTCTTCTCTTTCATTTGAAGATATAATAAATCCATCAGATTCAAAATCTAATGATCCACCTTTAGCTACTACTGGAAGTCTATTGTGTAAAATATTATTTAATTTATTCATATTTCTTATCATAATTTCTATATCTTCTTTATGAAGTCCTGTAACACTACTACTTCTTAATTTATTATTAGCTAATTCTAACCATTTTTCTATTTTTCTTGCATATTCGTCAACTTTAGTTTGATTCAAAGGATCATTTTGTTTAGATAACATAACCCATCCATATTTTTCAAATAAACTAACATACCATTTTTGTAAACCACTAAATGTAATATCCATTATATATATTATAGCGGTATAAAAATTTTTACATTTGCTTTTGTTAAATTTAAATTATTTAAATTATAATTATCTATAGTTATTTGAATTCCAAATAATGAATATATTTCTTCAACTTTATTTGGAATAATTGGCCATAATTTTTTACTTACGTTTAATACATTTATAAATGTTTTAGTTATCTTTTCATATTTAACTGTTTCATCTGTATCTAACCATGGTTTCTCATCCGTTAAATATGTGTTTATATTTTTAAGATCTTCTTCTATTTTACGTTTATAATTATATATGTCATATAAATTATCACTAAATTTATTATAATATTTATCACTATTTTCAATAATATGTTTTTTTAAATTGTCATTTTTATTTAGTTCTTTATACATTAAACAATAAATACGCTGAACTAAATTACCATAACTTTTAATTAATATATTATTATATATTTCTTTTAATCTATTTTTACTAAACTTAACATCTTTATTCCATTCTGTTTCCCAAATTAAATAAAATCTAATTGCTTCTATTGAAAATTCATTAAAGAGTTCTTCAGGTAATATCACATTACCTAATGATTTAGACATTTTTTGTCCATTTTCATCAGTAATAAATCCATGAACTAATATATTTTCTGGAATATATTTTTCCAAATTAACTGATTTTAATATTGCAGGATATATTACAGCATGAAACCATAATATATCCTTGCCAATTAAATTTATGGTTTTTCTGTCTAATGATTCATTAAATGTCATTAAGCCTGTATAATAATTTAATAGTGCATCAAACCATACATATATTACATGTTCATCATTAATTGGTATTCCCCATTTAAAACTTGTTCTGGTTATTGATAAATCATCTAAATCACTATTTAATCTATTTTCTAAATTTATTTTTTCATCATTTGGAATAATTGTATTGTTATTAATATGCATTTTTATGTATTCTATGTATTTACTTAATTTAAAAAAATATGATTCTTCTTCACAATATGTATATGGTATACCAGTTATTGGATCTATACTATTTGTTTCATTTGCCTCTTTTTCTGTAATAAATCTTTCTTCTCTAGGAAGATAAAGACCAGAATATTTATCTAAATAAATATTCTCATTTAATTGACTTATTTTAAATAGTTTTTGTACACATTCAATATGATTTAAATCAGTAGTTCTTATAAAATGATCATAATGAACGTTTAATTTATTTGCTAAATTTTTAAATAAGTCAGAATTTTGATTACAAAGATCAATTGGTTTAATGTTTTTATCTTTTGCTGTTTTTTCTATTTTTTGTCCATGTTCATCTGTACCTGTCATTAATAATACATTATAATCAAGCAATTTAAACCATTTTTTTAAAAAATCCGCTAAAACAAGTTCATATAAATGACCTATATGTGGTGGACCATTTGTATATGCAATTGCAGTAGTAAGAAATATATTTTTATTTATATCCATTATTAATTTAAAATTAATAATGTTTAAATAATTGTATATTGTAAAATCAAATTTTTTATGTATTCATAAATTATGGAATTAATAAGTGAATTATTTCAAAATAAATCTCATGTAAACTATGCAAAAATTTGGTGTTTAGGAATACTTTTTCAAGGAGTTTACCAATTTTTTGATAAAGGCAAATTAAATTTCCCATTGTTATTTTTATATATATTTTTTACTTTTGTTAGCTCATTATTATACTATAAAGTATTTACCGATGAATAGATCTTTTATATCTTATATATATATATTAATTGTTATGCCGAGGACATATATGCCCGAGCAGCTCAAAAAAGCAAGCTCTTGTAAAAAAATTGAATTCTATATATATTGTTAATATATTATTATATTTAATATATTATTAATTATGTCAGCTAAATGGTCTCTTATTGATAACGTTATCACTTATTTCAACAATAGTAATCTATATCAACATGAGTTTGATGATGATGTTGATGAAACTTATCATCTATTAACTAGTGATAAAGACGATGTATGTTGTGTATATAGTCAATCAACAGCTATTTTCTATACTTTTGTGGATGACGAAATTACAGAACAATCACATTTTAACTTTGAGCTAGTTGATTCTGAAAAACTTCTAATTAAATTCTTTGAACAAAATGACACAACTTATGTTGTAAATAATTTTGAAACAAACTATCTTACAGTATATGATTGTAATACTTGGGAACAAGTTGTAAAAACTGAACCATTTACAAGTGGTATCGTTCATGATTATGAATTTTGTGATGATTCAATCACTGTTAAACTATATGATGATATTGAAGAGTCATATACTACTGTAAAATATGCATTCAAAGATCTTATGAATGTTGAAGTTCAAGAAACAGAAACTGAACTTTAAAAAAATTGACTAATTAAAATATTCCTTTATTAATACTCTACTAATTAAAATATGTCATCATTTAACTATAATCGTTTAAATAATATAAGTGAATATTTTAATATTATACCTAGACATGCACAAAATATTTGTGATATGGACTTAAATCCATATTTTACACAAGAATTTACAAAAGAAATGTATAGTACAATTAGTAAATTAAAATATAAAGTCATTAATAATGTTTTAAAAGAAAGTAAACCAGGTATAACTATAGGTAAAAATGATATATTTGTAACTATTCGTTATGATAAATCGTTTAATTTTGAGTTTATAACAACAAGTAATTACGATTCAGATGAATCATTACCATTTCACATTAATATTGTTAAAGATTTTTTGATTTCTGATTTTTTAGAGCCATCTTCGTTAATTAGTAAATTAAATAATATTGGTATTTCAAATAATAATTCAATTTATACAATGAGACAAAGATATTGTTCTTTTGAAATGGATTTATGTGCTAATGATCTAACTAAGAATATTGATACTAAAAATTCAGTTTCATTACATTCTGTATTACTTGTATTTGATACATTAAAACATGAAGCATATATTTGTGATTCTAATAGTAATATGTCTTATTTTGATAATCATATTAATTTTTATGATCATATTCCAGTTAGTGTATTTATTCATAATATGATGGATGAATATTGTAAATTACTAAATTATAAATATATACGATTATTAGAAGATAGTAATATAAATTTATGTATAAACACTAAAATAAACTCACAATCACAACAAGATTTTTTTGAGGGATATTGTAGAGGATGGACATTATATTTTCAATATATTTTAAATAATGCTGAATCAACATTTGAAATGTTAAAATATTTAAAACAAATATCTTTAACTAATAAAGATGTTTTAAATGAAGTAATAGAGTTATTTCAAGTATATTTTTGGAATATTACAAACATTGCATATAAAATTAGTCCAGATAAATTAATAGATGATTTTACGGAATCATCTAATCTTACTAATGAAGAAATAGATAAATTAATTATTGATGATATATTAAAAAACAATAATGAGTTAACATATGAAGAAATAGATAAATTAATTATTGATGATATATCTAAAAATAATGATTTAATAGATGATGAATTAAACAAAATAATTATGGACAGTATATTATTGACAAATAATATAAAAGACTTATAAAAAATTGATACTTATTGCTTTTTAATTTATTAATACAATGAAAATATTAATCATATTGAACAACATTATTACAACTGATAAATCAGTTATTACTATTAATTCTGCTTTACGTAAATTTAATAATATTAATAGTAATATTTATTATTTTAAACAAATAATAAATATGTCTAATCCATATTTAGATGGATCTTATATTGGATTAATTAATCAAAAAAATAATTATATTGAAATTACAATACCATCTGAATGTCATATAATCACAAATATAAAAAATAACAAAAATTATGAAATGGAATTAATATCTGGTAATTGTACATATCCAATAAATAAAATATTAAAAGAATTATCAATTACTTTACCATCTATGAATTTTACGGGAGGTATACAAATAACTGAACCAATTATAACAGGTGCATATATTAAAAATAAAAATGCTAAATTAATAATATATTCAAAATTAGATCCAGAGCTAGTTATATCATATAATGTATTTTTTATAAAAATAAAATCAGCATTATAATAAAATTATTTTAATTTATATAGTATATGAATAATACACTATTAATTTTATTGTTTGTTTTTATTCTTTACTTTATCTTTAAAAAAGAAACAAAAACAGATGTTGAAAAACAAAAAAGAATTACTTATTTTACTGATGGATCACCAGGTAGAGGTATGAATATTGTATTAAATGATTATAAATTTACAAAAGTAGATAATGATGGTGATTTCTTTTTTACAAATAATTATAATCCATGTGAAAAAACAGCAAAATCATTAGTTAATTCAAAGTGTAAATATATGGGTGTTACTGAAGGATGTGATATAATTGGTTCTAAAATTGCATTATGGAAGGCATTAAAAAATAAATATGGTAACGATGCAAATAAAATAATGCCAAAAACATATTTATATGAAAATGAAGATGATATGAATGAATTAAAAAAGGAAATAGAATCTTCATTTTCACCTAAAATATATGTTTTAAAAAATTACAATCAACGTCAAGAGGGAATTAAATTAGTTAATTCTTGGAATGATATTATTTCAAAAGAAAACAAAGAAAAATTTTTATTAATCCAACAATATTTATATGATCCATTAATTATTTCAAAAAGAAAAGTAAATTGTAGAGTTTACTTTTTAACCGTTTGTAGAAATGATAAACTATATGGTTATATTTATTATAATGGATTTATGTATTATACACCACAATTTTATGATCCAGAATCATTAGACTTTGATAAACATATCACTACTGGTTATATTGACCGTAAAGTTTATGATGAAAATCCATTAACATTAGAAGATTTACGTAATTATTTAGGTAAAGATAAAGCAAAAATATTTGATCATAATCTTCAAAAAATGATGAATAAATTATTAAATGCAATGAAAAATTATATGTGTCAAAATAAAGATTTACAATCTAAAATTCGATTTCAAATATATGGTGTAGATATTGCACCAACTAGTAATTTAGATATATTTTTAATGGAAGTAAATAAAGGTCCTGATTTAAATCCAAAAGATTCAAGAGATGGTGATCTTAAAATTAATATGCAATCTGAAATGTTAAAAGTATTATTTGATTTACATAGTAACACAAAATTTATTGAAGTTTAAAAATATTGAATATTATTTTATATAAGTAATTTAAACAATTTATTATATAAAATAATAATGGACCAAACTAGTGGGTTTGAACTAGATATAGATATTAATAGTTTTAATAATATTTTGGTTTCTAATGATATGGATTTATCATCAAATAATTTATTATCTAATTTATCAGTAACTGAATTTAATAATGATGAATTAGATAATAAATTATTTGATAATGAATCAAACAATGATAGTGAATCAGATAATGATAGTGAATCAGATACTGATAGTGAATCAGATAATGATAACGACGATAATAATGGTAAAAAATATACATTTAAAACAATAATTGGATTTAATGATTATGACAAATATACAACTGATGATATATGTGTAATATGTAAGGAGAATTATGATCAAGAAGAAAATATACCTGTAATGACATTTTGTAATCATAATTTTCATAAAAAATGTATTAATGAATGGATTACTGAGTCAGAAGATCAATCATGTCCTTGTTGTAGAATTCCATTTAGTAATGAATATGAATTTTTAACATTTAAAGATTTTATGAAATTAGATAATTATGATAATATTATATCATTAGATGCGTATAGTAATGAATTTTATGGTAATTATACATGTGATTATTGTAATAAAACAATATACAATAATAGATATCATTTTAAAAACAGTAATTTTGATTTGTGTGATGTTTGTTTTGCAGATAATACCATTAAATTACCAAAAAGTAAATCTAATTTATCAAAATATATTAAAATAAGTATGGATGTACTTGATGTCTGTTTACCAAAAAATATTGATACATTAAAATTACAAAATTTTTCGTTAAATCAAAATATATCAGCAAATAATATTGACTTGAATAATTGTATTATAAAAAATAAAATTCATCTTATAGGTAAATACATAAATATATCTGAATGTAAAATTGATGATATTGTTATTGATAATTCATATGAAAAATTAACTATTGAATCTTGTTATTTAAATACAACAGATTTATTAAATAATATATTTAATTTTTCAAACAATGCAGAATCAATATATATTAACTACAATAATTTTGATAACATATTAAATTTTAAGGAAAATAATAGTTTTACAATAAATTTAAATAATAACACAAAATTAAAAACATTAAAATTATATCATAGTTTTAATACTATTAATATTAGTAATGATATCATTTTTCCAAATACAATTACAGAATTAAGCATGGATGGCTTTAAATTTAAAAACTGTTTTAATTTTCCCAATAATTTAGTTTCATTAAATCTAACTGGATCATTTTGTAATACGTTAGATGAATTAAATTTATCACATTGTAATAATTTAATTGATGTAAATATCAATAATGTATATATTAATAAAGTAACTGGATTAAGCAATTCAATAACAGATTTAACATTAATTAATTGTAGAATTAAGGAAATTTTATGTGATTTTCCTTCAGATATTAATAGTTTAAATTTAAAACAAAATAAATTAATAACCATTAATGATTTATCAAATTTAGATAACTTAAAAGAATTACAATTATCTAATAATAAGTTAACTTTTGTTAGTTTACCAAAAAATGTAAATAGTGTATATATTAATAATAATAAATTAGAAAATATATTATGGTCATCACTAGAAAATATTTTTACACTATCATTAAATAATAATAAATTAACAAAATTACAAAATATTCCTATAGAAACATCTTATTTACACGTAAATAATAACAAATTAACAGAAATTGTGTTTGAAAATTTAAATGGAAAACCTGCTTATGGTATAAATAGTTTAGAATGTGCAAATAATAAAATTAAAAATATATATTATGATGTTACTGCAAATACACATAGCTGTTTTAAATCATTACATACAATAAATTGTTCTAATAATTTATTAGAAAAAATTCCATGTCATAAGTCAACCAGAAAAATAAATTGTTCAAAAAATAAAATAAAAAATATTGATTTTGATTTTAATTTTGTAACTTTAAATTGCTCACATAATTTAATTGAAAAACTAAAAGTTAATATTTGTGATACATTAAATTGTTCACATAATAAGTTGACTAGTTTAATTATTAAAAAAAGATTTTGTAGTTTAAATTGTTCATACAATAACTTAAAAAATTTAAATTTACCTAAATGTAAAGCAAACGAAATTAAATGTAATAATAATAATTTATCTGGTATATTTAAATTACCATTAAAATTAAATAAATTAAATGTTTCACACAATAACATAGATTATTTATATCCACAATCGTGTATATTTGAATTGGAATGTTTAAAATATTTTAAAACAAATATTAAATCTAATATTATAACTGGCAAATATAAAAATAAATCCAGATATTTTATTTTTTCAAGCAAATTTATTATAGATGGTGAAAAACCTTCTGATAATATTTTAATGCTAAATGAAACTATATCATTAGATGACAATAATTCAATGGAAAGTGACAATTACGATTATTAATAAATATTGAACTTTTTTTATGTAAACTACTAATAATATCCATTTATTAATTATTAATAAATGGATATTTCAAATATAAAAAATGATGTAATTAGTTATTGGTTTGAAAATAATGAATCATATTTAAATAAATGGTTTGATAAATCATGTGATGATGAAATTAAACAATTATTTGATCATTATTATAATGATGACCAAATAATTTCTTTTTATAATAATTTAGAATTAATTAGTAATGATGTAGATAATTTAATTGCATTAATTATTATTTATGATCAGTTTCCAAGAAACTTATTTAGAAATGACATAATAAAACGAAAAAAATATGATAACTATGCAATTGCAATTAGTGAATATATCATTAACAATAATTTAGATTTACAATTGTCGATTGCAAAAAAATTTTTTGTAATTTTGCCTTTGAGACATACTTTTAAATTAAAATACTTAGATATGGCCATTAAAAGAATTAAACAATATTATAATTTTATAGATGAGAATGACAAACCATATTTAAATAAATTTTATCAAACTACTTTATCAAACTATACTAATCTCGTAGAAAATATATGTGTAGACATGCCGAGGGCATATATGCCCGAGCAGCCATGCCCGAGCAGCCATGCCGAGGGCATATATGCCCGAGCAAGCTCTTGCAAAAACAATAATAACCATAAAATAGATTATGTTAATTATTATGACCTTTTTGACGAAAAATGTAAAAAATATCTATTAAAATCTAATAATGAATTAAATAGTGAAATTGAAAATACTGAAGTATTTAAACAATTAATTAAATGGATAAATAATAGATCTAATTTAAATATTGGAATTTCATTATCAGGTGGAGTTGATTCAATGGTAATTTTACATTGTTTAAAATATATGGAATCTAAATTAATTATAAATAAGGTAATAGCAATACATGTTTATTATGGTAATCGTGAATCTTCTATTAATGAATTTAACTTTTTAATTGACTATTGTAAATATTTTAATGTTCCAATTTATTATAGACAAGTTTATTGGATGAAAAGAGATGATAATATTGATAGAAATTTTTATGAATTAGAAACCAGAAAAATTAGATTTAATCTTTATAATTATGTTATTACTAATGAAAATTTATATGGTATTTGTTTAGGTCATCATAGAGATGATATATCAGAAAATATATTTACAAATATTGTAAAAAATAGAGATATTTTTAATATAAAAGCAATGGAAAAGGAAATGTTAATTGATAATGTTTTAATTTGTAGACCATTATTAGATATTACAAAAAACACAATATTTGATTATTCTGAAAAATTTAATATTATGTATTTTTTAGATAGTACACCAGATTGGTCATGTAGAGGAACTATGAGAAGACAAATATTTCCATTAATGGATAATTTTTTTGGCAATACATATGATAAATTGTATATTTTTGGAAATATGATAACTGAATGGTCTAATGTAATACAAAATAATATTATAGAACCTATATATAATTCAATTAAATATTATAATTTAGATGATATTTATACTGGAATAAGATTTGACAATAATTCAATATTACCAAAGTCATTTTATATAAATTTATTTTTAATAATTACTAGAAAAATTGGTTATCCAATGATTAAAAATAACATAACTGATGAATTTTATTCATGGTTAAATAAAAAAAACAATAATGAAATATTATTTATGCAATTTAATAACAAACAAATTTTATGTTATAATATTGAAAGTAAAATATATCTCATATTAATATCAAATATTAAATACATTTTAGATAAATCAAATATTGATAAATATATACAATTTATTGAATTTTATAATAATAATGATAAATTAATGGATTTAGATGATTTGTTATTATTTAAAATTAATATTCATAATAATATTAAAAAAAATAAAAATATTTTAAATCAATTAGTTAATAAAGATATTTTAAATGATAAATCAACTAAACTATTTTTTAATAATTATTTATGCTTGATCAGCAAAAATTTCCTCTAAATCAAATGAACATAATAATTCCATTAAACATTCTTTTGAATTATTTTCTAATAATATTGTTGAATCATCATCATCTTCATTTATTTTACTTATTAAATCCAAATAAATATTTTTTATTCCATTAATTATTGGATTAATTTTTTGGATTTGAATATAATCAATTATATTTTTATCATCTAAATATTCTTCTACATACTTCTCATATAATGTTAATTTAACTAAATATAATAGTGTTACTGCATTGTGATGAAGGGATTTATAATGATCAGATAATGTATCAAATGTTTCTTCACTTATAAATTCAAATAAATCGGTTTTAAAAATATATTCACATGCTAATATAATCATATCAATATCATTATATTTACTTAAATATTCATCAATTTTAATACCAAGACCATCTGCTATTTTAATATAATTACCATCATTAATTAATAAATCATGTAAATATTTTGTATGATTTATCAATGCTATTTTTTTATTATTATCTGTATCATTATAAAAATAATCATTAAATAGTTCAAAATATAAGTTAAAATCGTTATATGATTCTTCCATTTAATATATAATTAATTTAATAATCATTACAAAATTATTGTTAAATTAATTAATATCAATTTTTATATAAATAAAATATTATGTTTTATTCAATCTGCTTTTAAAATATTGCTCTTCTCCATATTGTGCTATATATTGCATTTGACGCATAGTCCATCCAAATGAAAATCCCGAATGACCATTATAGCCTAATTCTTCCATTTTGTGTGTAATAATAGTAATTTCATTATCACTACTTAACATATAACTTTCACAATTTTGTTTCATATAATTCCATAATTCAAGTTGTGTTATTGCATTCCATGCATTTTGCAGCATTTCTCTTTCATTACTATTCTCTATATATGCAAAATCACCTTTTACAAATTTAGTTTCTTCAGGTGGTAATGGTGGATAATTATCATATACGGTTTCTATATCAGTTTGTTCTAATAACATTTTTATTTTATTATGTAATTGTATATTTTTATTATACAATAAAATATCAATTTTTATATATATAACTACATTCTTTCCATTTATCATTTTCAGTACCATCTGTCATATTATTATTCATCCACATATCGTGTAATGTATCAATATCATTTACTTCTTGTTCATTACATTTTTCACAAATTTTTATATGGTCATGACCACCTAACATATAATAAATTTTGTCATTAATCCTTTTAATTCCTACTAATGATGTATAAACCACATATCCACAACTTTATGTTTTCATAAAATGTTTTGGCATTATACAATAATATTGTATTTTAATCTATAAATCAAAAAAATTGATATTATATGATTTATAGCAATTATTTTTATATTTTATAAAAATGAATTCAGTAAATTATATTGGTTTTGCTAAACATTATTTTAAAGATATGAAACTTAGTATTGCAATTAATTTATTACAAGAAGCA
>JACCDO010377154.1_pt1 | contig 15174 bp, 14 predicted proteins | sample 7446101 | NCBI WGS metagenome assembly JACCDO01 (sample SAMN15323440, study PRJNA562643) | freshwater metagenome | isolation source: river surface water | place: USA:Blue River Watershed | collected 2017-08-16
ATGGTTTCCATTTCTTCGGATGCCATGCCTGCTAGGGTTTGATCTTTGCTGCAAGCTTCTAACAGAATGTCATTAGAAATAATGTCTAACTTTTGTTGTGTTTCACCTTGAACGTTACCGCTACCAGCTGAACCAATAATGCCTGCCAAAGCACCCTGTTCGACTTGCTTGGCAATTAGCTGACATGCTTTTGAAACGGAGATTAGCAATGAAGCTGGAATCTTCGAATCGCGAGATCCCAATTCTGTGATGTGTTGTATAAAGCTTTTACCTTGTGACATAAATATTCCAATTAACTGTGCAGGGCTTTTTGAATCACTTCCGCCACGTCAGACGATAAGTTTTCTTGCTTAGATATGAATTCTAGTGCTGATTTCATATGAACTTGATACTTTGGCGCAAATTGTTTCCAGCGATCCAAAGCTCGGGCCAATCTGGCAGCGACTTGAGGATTGATTTGATTCAGTTCAACTACGTGATCAGCCCAGAATTGATAGCTCTTTTGTGGAGTCTGGTGAAAAGCCCCGGGATTGTTCATGCAAAACGCATGAATTAGGCTTCTAGCCCGATTAGGGTTTTTAATACTGAAGTCTGGATGTTGTCTGAGAGTTAAAACATCATTGAGAACGCTTTCTGGCTGATTGAGATCAATTTGACGGCAGGCTTGAAGGGCAAACCACTTATCAATGACCAAAGCATCCTTTTCAAATGTTTGATGGAAATGTTTTAAGCAACGAGCCGCATCTGGCAGGGATGAGTTAACAAGCACAGCCAGCGCCCCATAACGATCAGTCATGTTATTGGCTTGATCATATTGTGATTTGGCCAATTCATTGATGGCCTGGTATCCACTTTCTGCTAGAAGGTTTAGAGCCAAATTCTTGAGTGAACGTTTGCCTGCACTGACCGCGTCTGGACGAAAGCTTCCCGGAGTTTGATGTTCTTGATAAGCCCATAGCCAATCATCTTGAAGAACTTGGGCCAATTGTTGACGCACTTGACGACGTGACCGGTGAATACTTTGAGGGTCAATCACAGTGACTTGTTCGTGAAGGTAGCTCTCAGCCGGCAAAGTGAAGACCAGATCTTTAAAAGCTGGATCAAGCGTGACATCTCGCAGAATCACTTGAAGTGCTTGAATGGTTTCTTGGTTCAAAGGCTCATGATTCAAGATGCTATTCATGAACAATTTTTGGGCTGCTTCCCAGCGATTGAATGGGTCATCATCGTTGCGTAAAAGCTTGAGTAATTGCACATCAGATTGCTCAAAATTGACAATAATAGGCGCAGAAAAATGACGATTGATGGAGAGAGTAGGTGCTTGTTTTAGACCCTTGAAACTCAATGTCTGAGAAGTTTCGGTCAACTCCAGTAACTGTTCGCTCTTAACAGCAGAGATAGTTTCGTGGGTGCTCAATTCAGTCAATAAGCTACTCTCTTCGCCAATCAAACGATAGAGAAGGGGAATGTGAAACGGCTCTTTCTTTTCTTGACCTGGAGTGGCTGGACAAGATTGAGTCAACTTAACTTGATAGGTGCCATCCTTGAATGACTCCTCAATCTGAACGCGTGGTGTACCTGCTTGGCTATACCAACGCTTGAACTGACTGAGATCTTTTTGATTGGCATCGGCCATAGCGGCCACAAAATCATCGCATGTGACTGCTTGGCCATCGTGGCGTTGGAAGTAGAGGTCCATACCCTTGCGAAATCCCTCGCGACCCAATAAGGTTTGCTGCATTCGAATGATTTCTGCCCCTTTTTCATACACAGTGACTGTGTAGAAATTATTGATTTCTTGATAGCTGTCTGGACGAATGGGGTGGGCCATGGGGCCGGCATCTTCTGGGAACTGAACTTGACGGAGCAGGCGTACATCTTCAATGCGTTTAACCGCGCGACCAGACTCTGAGCCCATTTGATCGGCTGAAAATTCTTGATCTCTAAATACAGTCAAACCTTCTTTGAGAGATAGCTGAAACCAATCTCTGCAAGTAACGCGGTTGCCCGTCCAATTGTGGAAGTACTCATGAGCAACCACGCTTTCAATGTTGCTGTAGTCCACATCGCTAGCGGTCTCAGGGTTGGCAAGGACAAATTTGGTGTTAAAGATGTTCAAGCCTTTGTTTTCCATGGCTCCCATATTGAAGTCGCCAACGGCCACAATCATGAAACGATCTAAGTCAAGTTCTAAACCAAAACGTTTTTCGTCCCATCGAATCGATGCAATCAGTGAATCCATGGCGTGTTGTGTTTTTTCTAAATCTTTGGCTTCAACCCAGACTTGTAAGAGCTTTTCTTTACCTGATTGACTCTTGATCGTTCTCTCAATAGCTTGAAGTTTGCCAGCCACTAAGGCAAATAAATAGGAGGGTTTTGGGAAGGGATCTTGCCAAGTGGCACTGTGCCAACCATTGCCCAATTCTTCTTGTTTGATCAAATTGCCGTTGGATAACAAAACGGGAAAGTCATTTTTAATCGCACGCAAAGTCACTTGATAAGTGGCCATCACGTCTGGACGATCTAAAAAGTAGGTGATTTTTCTAAAACCTTCTGCTTCGCACTGCGTAAAAAAATTCCCATTTGAAACGTATAGCCCCATTAATGAAGTATTTTGATTGGGCGCATTAGAACTTGTAATGCTGAGTTCAAATTCATCAGGAACCTTATTGAGGGTCAAGGTATACGGTGTTAATTCATAAGAAGAAATAATTTCTCCATTGATGCGAACACTGATCAGTTCTTGTTCTTCACCATTCAAAACCAAGGATTGTTGATTGCAGTCAGGGTTCCTTTTGACCCTCATGCGATTGACCACAATTGTTTTAGAGGGATTTAATCCAATGTCTAAATCAACTGATTGAATCTGAAACGCAGGCGCTTGATATTCACTTCTTAAAAAGGTCACGGATGTTTCTGTTCTGGCCATGAAAGATCTCTTTATTTAATTAGGAAAAGTATTTGGTTCATCCATTAATAATCAAGCAATAATGTACCAACGCCTATGGCAATAAAAATAATCGCGGCAATGCTGTGAACCCATTTGATTGGTAAAGCTCTAGTAAATTTCTTACCCAACCAAACGGCCGGAGCATTCGCTAGCATCATGCCGACTGTTGTTCCCATCACCACTGCCATCAAATCATCATAGCGTGCCCCTAAAGCCACGGTAGCCACCTGAGTTTTATCGCCCATTTCAGCAATGAAGAAAAGCGATGTTGTGATGGTAAAAACTTTCCAAGCATTTTGAGTGGGCGGGGTGTTTTCGTCGCCGTCTAGCTTGTCAGGTATCAGTAACCAAAGACCCAAAGCGATAAAACCACCACCCAAAATCCATTGCATGGCCTGGGGGCTAATCCATGTAGAAATCACATTACCAAGGAAAGCGGCCAAAGCATGGTTCAAGATAGTGGCTACAAAAATACCACCCACAATCGCCCAGTGATGGGTTTTGTACTTTGCAGCCAACATGAGGGATAAAAGTTGAGTTTTGTCCCCGATTTCAGCTAGGGCAACAATGCTGGTGGCCAATAAAAAATAATTTAAATCCATAAAAAACAATGAGTTAGTACATAAATTAATATTTAGTTAAAAACTATCATAAAAATTAATAAATACAATTTAACTATCAATCTGTTTTAGACATAAACTACGCGTGTCTAGTTAGGTTGCTGTTTGTATTAAATCTTTTTAGACAAGCAGTCATCGTAACCGACTTATAAGTTCAATCTATCGATAGGAGTGAAAAATGCCAACATTAAAAGGTAGTAAGACAGAACAAAGCTTGAAAGACGCTTTTGCGGGTGAGTCAATGGCTAACCGCCGTTACTTGTATTTCGCGAACATGTGCGACATCGCTGGTGAGAACGACACAGCAGCATTGTTCCGTTCAACAGCTGAAGGTGAAACTGGTCACGCCCACGGTCATATGGAATTTTTGATCGAAGGTGGTGCAGGTGAGCCAGGTACAGGTATGCCAGGTCGTACACCTAAAGAAGCTCTAGAAGCAGCTATCCACGGTGAGACACACGAGTACACAGATATGTACCCAGGTATGGCTAAGACAGCTCGTGACGAAGGCTTCGACGAAATCGCTGATTGGTTCGAAACTTTGGCAAAAGCTGAGCGTTCACACGCTAACCGCTACCAAAAGGCTTTAGAAGCACTAGGCGCTTAATACGCCCAGTCTTTAAGGCTTTTTAAGGATTCCTGAGACTTCCGTCTCGGGAATCTCATAAAGAGTCTTGTTATAACAAATTAAATACAAATATTAAAAATATAAAGGGTGAAATCATGAGCCAAAGAGAAGGTAATTTAGAAGCTCCAACACGGCACGCCTTGGATTGGAAAAATCCTGACTTCTACAATGAAGAATCTTTGAACAAAGAGCTTGAGCGCGTCTTTGATATTTGTCATGGTTGCCGCCGTTGTGTGAGCTTGTGTGGTTCATTCCCAACCTTGTTTGACTTGGTGGATGCCACTGATGATGGCGAAGTTCATGGTGTGGATAAGAAAGACTACGACAAAGTGGTCGATCAGTGTTACTTGTGTGATCTTTGCTACATGACCAAGTGTCCTTACACACCTCCGCATGTTTGGAATTTAGATTTTCCACACTTGATGTTGCGTGCTAAGGCGATTAAGCATAAGAAAGGTGAGACGACATTCCGGGACAACCTCTTGTCATCCACTGATAAGCTAGGAAGCTTTGCAGGTATTCCAATTGTTACCCAAACAGTGAATGCTGTGAACAGTACCAAGGTCATGCGTTCAGTCATGGAATCAACCTTGGGTGTTGATAAGAACGCTTGGATTCCTGAATATGCGCCGAAGACTTTTAAGCAAGTAGCCAAAGAATCGGCTGCATGGCCAGTGAAAGATGGTGAGAAAACGCCGGGCAAGGTGGCTGTTTATTCCACTTGTTTTATTAACTACAACGAACCTGGCATTGGTCAGGATTTGTTGAAGCTATTGGCTCACAATGAGATCCCATACAAGTTGGTAGAAAAAGAGGCTTGTTGTGGCATGCCAAAACTTGAGTTAGGTGATTTGGAGTCCGTGGCTAAGAACAAAGACATCAATATTCCGCAATTGGCCAAGTTGGCGAAAGAAGGTTATGCGATTGTCACGCCAATCCCTTCTTGCACATTGATGTTCAAACAAGAGTTGCCATTGATGTTCCCTGATGAGGCAGATGTGCAGTTGGTCAAAGACGCCATGTGGGATCCATTTGAGTATTTCATTGCCAGAAACAAGGACGGCTTACTCAAAAATGATTTCAAAGTTGAGTTGGGTAAAGTGAGTTATCACGTTCCTTGTCACTTGCGCGTTCAAAACGTCGGCAAGAAAACCGCGGAAACTTTACAAATGATTCCTGGCACTGAGGTCAATGTGGTTGAACGTTGCTCTGGTCACGCAGGTACTTGGGGCGTGAAGAAAGAGTTCCATAAGACTGCCATGAAGATTGGTAAGCCAGTATTTAAAAACATGGCCAGCACGGAGCCGGATTTCATCAGTTCTGACTGCCAATTAGCTGGTCATCATATTGAGCAAGGTATGGAAGAGGGTGGTATGAAAAAGTCACAAATGGCTCACCCGATTTCATTATTGGCCAAAGCTTACGGACTTTAAGATAAAACATTAGGAGTGGGTAGATGGAGACAACCATGAGTAAGATCAAACGCGAAGACCTATTGACATTAGAAGCCTATTACAAGGCTCGTCCAGAAATGCGTCAGCGTGCTATTGCTGAGCGCAAGAAAAGAACGGTCATTTTGGGTGAGCACCTCAACATGATTTTTGAGAATAAGTATTTGATGCAATATCAAATTCAAGAAATGCTACGTGTTGAAAAAATCTTTGAGGATGAAGGCATTCAAGAAGAAATGGAAACCTATAATGCTTTGGTTCCAGATGGCACGAACTTCAAAGTAACCATGAAGTTAGAGTATGTCAACGAGGCTGATCGCAAAATTGCTTTAGCGAAGTTGATTGGTATTGAGCATCGAGTTTTCATTGAAGTGGAAGGACAGCCACGCGTGTATGCGATTGCCAACGAAGACTTAGATCGTACAACTGCCGAGAAGACTTCTTCAGTACATTTTTTGAGATTTGAACTTACTCAAGACATGATCAAGTCATTGAAGGCAGGGGCTCAAATGAAGGTGGGTTGTGATCACAAAGAATATCCATCTCATGTGGAATCTTTGCCACCTGAAACCATGGCTTCACTGATTGAAGATTTGGTTTAAGTTAGACCAATATAGTTGGGTTGAGTTCAATAAGCCCATCAATAAAAAATGCCGCTAATGCGGCATTTTTTATTCACTAAATTCTGATTGATTACTTCCAGCCCAATTCTCTGGCAATAAATTTTTTAGCTGGCTCTGTTTGAGGGTGCTTAAAAAAGTCTTCTGTGCAGGATGCCTCAAGGCATTCACCTTCGTTTAAGAAAATAATCTGATTTGCAAGAGCTTGAACTTGACCTAGGTGATGAGAGGTAAAAATGACGCCGCACCCATCGTCCGCCATTTGACGAATAATGGCTTCTACCTGTTCTGTTGTGCTTGGGTCTAAATTAGCAGTGGGCTCATCCAAAAGAATCATCTTAGGCTTTTGGCACTTGGCTCTGGCCAGACTTAAGCGCTGTCTTTCGCCAGCCGATAATTTAATCGCCGATTGATTACTTAAATGGGCTAATCCAACGGAAGCTAGAGCTTTATCAATGTCTTCATCCGAAATGCTTGGGCCATATTGGCTATCTTTTACTAAAGCTAGATTTGCTCTAACACTGGCTTTAACTAATGGCGTGTGATGCAAAACGAGTGCAGAGCCAAGGTTTTCCGCACCTGGAATATAAGAACCAGAATCAGCTTTGATTAAACCATGTAAAAGTTTTAGTAAAGTAGTTTTGCCTGAGCCATTGGGACCAATGATGGCAGTGATTCCATGTTGAGGAATTTGGGATGTTATCGATAAAATTTTTCGGTCGTCTCGATGAACCGCAATATCACGAAGATTAATCATGCCTGATTTCTTATCCATAGCGTCTTTGAGCAAATGATTTAATCACCGCGGTCATCAGATTAGCAATCACTACCACCCCAAGTAAAACAAAACCTAAAGCCAGTGCGAGGGGAAGATCGCCCTTGCTGGTCTCCAAAGCAATTGCTGTGGTCATGGTCCGGGTTACGCGATCAATGTTACCGCCCACAATCATCACAGCACCTACTTCAGAAATGGCTCTTGCAAATCCAGCGAGTAGGGCGATTGATAGAGAAAAACGACAGTCCCAGACCAGCCATTTGAGTTGTGCCCAAACAGGAAGTCGTAAGGCTGACATGGTTTCACCATGAATTTGCCAACCATCTTCAATAATTTGGCGAGTCAAAGCGGCAATCAAGGGAGTTGTCAAAACTGATTGAGCCAAAATCATCCCTTTGGGGGTGAATAACCAATTTAAATCCCCCAGAGGGCCTGTACGTGATAACAATAAATAGATCACCACACCCACGATGACTGTGGGGACACCCATTAGGCTATTCAAAACAACAATTAATCCTTGTCTACCTGGGAAGTTTTGAATGGCTATGTAAGCCCCTAAGGGCATGCCTAATAAACAACCTATCAAAAGCGCCGTGATGCTAACTTGCAAAGAAACCAACACGATGCCGACCAAATTGGCATCCAGTGTTTCTAATAAGAGAAATGCATCGCTAAAGGCAGTCAACATCGCGATAGCTTAATGCTTTTTTCGGTCTCGCGTGCTGTGCGAGACAGAATATTCATGAACGTTGAAAGTTGATTGCTTATTTAGATGCGTTTGGGAAGAAAAGTTGTTCGCCCCCAACTTTATAGCTGGCAATTGTGTCTTGCCCATCCTTCGAAGTAATCCAGTCAATGAATGCTTGACCTTCAACATGCTTGACATGAGGATGTTTTCTTGGGTGTACCAACATCACGCCGTATTGATTAAATAATTTAGGATCACCTTGAACCAAAATAGCCAAGTCGCCTCTATTTTTAAAGGTTAACCAGGTAGCACGGTCTGATAGGATATAGCCATTCATGCCAGATGCAGTGTTTAAAGCAGGCCCCATGCCTGAGCCAGTTTCTTTGTACCAAGCTTGTGAAGCTGATACTTCAACTCCTGCACCTTTCCAATAGCGCAGTTCTGCAGCATGAGTGCCACTTTTGTCACCTCTGGAGACAAAAGTAGATTTTGAGTCAGCAATTTTTTTCAAAGCAACTTGAATATCTTTGCCACCGTTAATTTTGGCTGGATCTGATTTGGGTCCAATTAATACAAAGTCGTTATACATGACCTCGGTACGCTTAGAGGCAAATCCCTCGTTGACGAATTTTTCTTCAGCCACTTTATCGTGCACAAACACCACATCAGCATCCCCACGACGCCCTATGTCAAGAGCTTGGCCGGTACCCACCGCAACCACTTTGACCTGAATACCTGTTTTTTTCTCAAAAGTAGGTAGCAGGTGTTTGAATAACCCCGATTGCTCAGTTGATGTTGTGGATGAAACCACGATACTCTTTTGGGCATAACTAACCCCAGCTTGTGAGAGTACCAACACAACTAAAGCGCTAATCTTCAGAATAAAACGTCGGTTCATCTTGTCTCCTTTATGAATTTGCCTATATCATCAACAATCATTAAAACAATATCAATATGCAATTAATTACATATGCAAATTAAGATTAAACCGAATGTCTACATTCATAAAAAACAGTTAGGTTTGGCTGAATCTGTGGACTTAAGCTGGGTGGCAGGGCTTTTAAGAGGGGTTCAGGACGGACGCTCTTTACAGTCTGCAGCTGAAATCATGGATATGTCCTATAGGACTTTATGGAATCGTTTAAAAGCCGCTGAAAAAGAGCTTGGGTGTCGCCTTTTGATGAGTATCAAAGGGCATGGTTCAACTTTAACAGCCGCGGCCATGACCTTACTGGCAATTGTTGACGAGGTTGAAAAAGAGTATTCAAGTCTCAGTAAAGAGCAAGAGAAACGTTTACAGCAACGTTTAGAAAATTTGAATAGTGATGATCATAAAAAATGGTTGCTGTGCGCCAGCAATGACCCGATTTTGGAGGAGTCTATTCAAGATCTCAATGCGTTTGAACTCAGAACCATGGGCTCAGGCCAATCTCTTGAGAGATTGCTATCGGGGGATGCAGATTTGGCCGGATTTCATGTGCCTGATGACGACAGTATTTCTGCAGTCCGCCAACGTCTGTCAGCAGAAGGTATTCTGGCATATCCTGTCATGCGGCGAAGCCAAGGTTTAATTGTTGCAAAGGGTAATCCGCTGGGTATTAAAAAATTGAAAGATTTGGCGAGGCCTGAAATTCGCTTTATTAATCGTCAACGGGGGGCTGGAACACGTTTATTACTTGATAAATTATTGGATGCAGAGGGGCTCCCTGTGCAAAAAATCAAGGGGTATCAACGCGAAGAATTCACGCATTCTGCAATTGCGACGGCCATTATGGCGGGAACTGCTGATGCTGGGGTAGGGCTAAAAAGTGTTGCCATTGAATACGGTTTGAACTTTATACCCTTGGGTGATGAAACCTATTTTTTAGCGATGGCATCAGACATGATTAAGCGGAGTGCTGTGAGCGAACTCATACGTAAAATCAGAGGGCATGCTCATTCACGTCCAGGGTATGAAGAAGTAAAACTTAGAAAAAGCAAGTGATTCAATGACTCTCTAGTTCAATTATTTTTTACTAAATTAAGTTCTTACGATGTGCACACTGCAAGAGGCTTCCTCAACAATTTTTGTCATTGAGGTTCGCCAAGGAGTGACTTTATTTGGAATCTTATGAGAAGCGCCAATCATGATCATAGATGCGTGATTGTCATTGGCAAATTCAATGATACGAGCTGCAGGATCCATCGCTTCAAGGACATGAAATGAAACCCGCTCCGTTGGCATATTCAAAGGTTGTGCCCACTCCATCAGTTGAGCCAAATGATTACGCACAATTCCTGAGGCCGTTTGAGTTTCATCATTCCCTTCAAAGGTGGGGGTGCTTGAAATAGTGCTTAGACAAATAATTCGACTCTCTGGGTAAGCTTGTAATAAGTGCTGCGCAGCATTTTGCATTTTTGAACGTAATACTTCGTCGTGCTGTCGTGTATCAATTGCTGCAACCAGTACTGGGGCAGTGTCCAGTGCAGTACTGGGTCTTGGGCATGGTGAGGGTTGGTAACCAGCTGCTTTTACCCAGCGTTTAATATTGACCCAAGGATTATTGGGATAAATTTTTTCCGCTCGATTAGTTAACTGAACACTTTGTGGGTGTTTGAGAAGATGCCCCAATCGTTTTGCACTTTGATAGCGTTTGTCAGCTAATGGTTCTAAGCATCTAAGAACCACCTCTTGAAGCCAAGGCGGTATTTCTTTTCTAATGGCCCTGGGGGGAAGTGGTTCACTCCACATTCTCTTTCTGAGTCCACTGATTGAGCTTGGAGCTCCAAAGGGATATTCTCCGGTCAGCATTTCATAAAGAATGACGCCTATTGAAAAAATATCGCTGCGCCAATCATTTCGAATCCCCATGATTTGTTCGGGTGATATATAGGGTGCAGAGCCAATGCCTTTGACCATTGCTTCAAGTAATAAATCTGGGAAGCGTGCATGATGCGCCAAACCAAAATCAATTAAAGCAATTTGGCTATCCTTCTGGATTAGAATATTTTCAGGCTTGATGTCCAAGTGGATGACATCTTGAGCATGGAGCGAACCTATCGCAGTTGCAATATTTGAAACAATTTCAATGACCTTATTGATGTCACTCAGCTTGCCACCCTCAGCCTCTATGATTTTATCCAGGGGGGTGCCGACTAAGTGCTCCATCGCGATGTAAGGTTTAGTTGCCATATCTCCAGTGCCTGCGACTCTTGGCACGTAGGGACTGTTAATCGCGCTCATCACATTTAACTCTGTTTCAAATCCAACCAAACTTTCAACAGGTTGATCACGCCCTACTCGAGGTACTTTCATCAAAATAGGGTAATCAATTCCTTGTTTACTGGCTTGATACAAAACAGCCATGCCACCTTTGTGTATGGGCTCTCCAATTAAAAAGCCATCAACTTCATTGCCTTCTTGGAAAATATCTTTGATTGAATCTAAACTTTTATATAACGACATGTGTATCAGAAACTACTTCGCATTGAGAAGGCGTTGCGCCAGTTTTATTGGTAATCCTGCTCGTTCGACTTTGTGAGCGGCCTTGTGGTTGTCATAGTCTATGCGATTAAAGGTAATGATTTCTTGATCTGGTTCAAATAAAGCGTAATTGGCTGCAGGATTACCATCTCTAGGTTGCCCCAATGATCCTATGATTGTTACCCATCTTCTGTGCCGAGGAACTGGAATGGGGGCTCCGGGTAAGGGATTGAAATGCAAGAACTTACCCGAGGAGCTTTGATAGTAAATCGCAGGTTCGTGAACGTGTCCAAGGAAGGTATAGGGAGTGCTTGATGCTTCACTGCAGCGCCACGCAGCAAGGCTGTCATGAATGTAACTCCAACTTTGAGGGTTGGCAGCAGTTGCATGAACATAAGATATTTCATCAGTTTGCTGCATCAAAGGCAAATTTTTCAAAAAATTGATATGCGCACTACTGAGTTGTTCTCGTGTCCATAGAATGGCATTCCAAGCATCTGCATTCATAAATTTTGAATGATCCATAAAAACTGCTTGGTCATGATTGCCTAATACAGCTTTGGCTTTTCCTTGATCAATTAACTCGGCGATTTTCTCAATAATGGCAACAGGGTCAGCGTTATATCCAACTAAGTCGCCTAGAAATACAAATTCAGCAGCCCCGTTATGTGTTGCATGCTCAATGCACGCTTCAAAAGCTTCTAGATTGCTATGAATATCTGCAAAAAGTGCGATCTTACGATTGGCGGACATATTTAAAATAATAATTGGCTAATAATCACGTTAGATATATTGTCTGTCATAAATCAAGAATTTTGTTGCGATTTATCAAAAAGCTCTGAATTCGTATAAAATCTAAAGCCATGGGAATTTCATTTAAACGCCACTTATCACATTGGATCGCGATTGTTGCGCTTCTAATGAGTTCTTTGGCGCCGACCATTTCCCAGGCAGTCTCATTGGCCGAGCAGGGTCAGGGCATATCCATTGAGGTTTGTACCACCACGGGCGTCAAAATGACTCAAGTCATAGATGCCAATGAGATGGAAGAATCGTCCCAAGTCGGCAGTCATTGCCCGCTTTGCGTGGTTCATGGTCATTTTGTTTTGCCGATCAATCAATCGCTAGATTTTGCAAAACCGCAAGCCCATAGCATTTACCCCCAACTTTTCTACAAATCGCCTAAGCCACTCTTTGCTTGGGTTTCACTTCCTTCTAGAGCACCTCCCGCACTCGTTTGATTCTAAGGTTCGGCAACTTTTAAGTTGTTCGGTATTGGAATGCGCACGCGCATTCAAAACAGATTCAAAGCGAGTACATCATGGGAAAAACTATCTCTTTTAAAGCTGGAGATTTAATCTATTCAGCGGGTCAATTTGGACCAGCCTATCAAGTCCTTTCAGGCACGATCCGTTTGGATCATATGCAAACAACTCATAAATCACCTTTGGCCAATTTAGCCATTACGGATGACTTGGTGGGCGCCGAAGTTTTGCTTCGGAAGCCTTATGCATTTCAAGCTTATGCGCTGACGGATTGTGAGTTAGCAGTTTGGCAACAACCTTCAGATTCCTTAGCGGAGGCTTTGGCTGAGCAACTGATTAAATCCAGTTTGCGCCAATCAGACGTCGTTTCTTTGCGTTGCGGTATGGCCATGGAAAGAATTTTGAAGTTCATTCAATTGGTCAGTTACAAAGGCCAATCAAGCACATCTAGCAGCATCGCTTTACCTCCTTTAAAGGAAACGGCTGACATCACTGATTTAACAATTGAGACCGTTTGCCGATGTATCGCCAACCTAAGAAAGCAGGGCATTCTTCAGCCGGTTCAAGGGGCGAGGGGCAATCTCAGAAATCAGTTCACTTTTTCAGATCAATCCTGTGTTGCCATGGCTGCTTGATGGTGAGGAAGGTCAATGCCGCAAATATTCGAGATGAAGACCCTGTGGTGCGTCTACCTACTAGTCGTGATTCTGGGGCTCATATTCATTGTTAAAGACAGAAATAAACACAGAAACAAAGACAGAAACAAGAAATAATTTTTATTAAGGAAAGAAGGAAAATGAAGTTAATAAAACTAACCCCAATCGCAATCGTTGCATCGATGATGATGTCCAACGCAATTGCAACAGAAGCTGTATTGAATGATGTAATTATTACTGCAACACCGATGACATCACCATTTATTATTCAAACTGATCCAAAACAACCAAGGCAACCATTGCCGGCGCATGATGGCGCGGATTATTTAAAAACAATCCCTGGTTTTACGGTCATGCGAAAGGGGGGTACAGATGGCGAAGCGGTTTTTAGAGGAATGGGTGGTTCTAGATTAAATATCTTGGTTGATGATCAAAATGTAGTTGGTGGTTGTACATTCCGAATGGATGCGCCAACAGCCTATATTTTCCCCGAAGCATATGACAAGATGACTGTAATCAAAGGTCCTCAAACTGTCGATTACCCTAATATGGGCTCGTCAGCAACGGTTAAATTCGAAAGAGAGCCTAAGAGCTATGACAAGCCAAGTTCAGGTGGCTACCTTAGTGGATTGGTTGGCTCTTTTGGACGTCATGATGAAATCATTGAGGTTGATACTGGTAATCCAGATTACTACCTAAATGCAACAGGTACAAATTCTCAATCTGGAAATTATAAAGATGGTGCTGGAAAGGAATATCACTCTGGTTATCACAGATGGAGCTCAAATGCAGCGTTTGGATTAACGCCTGATAACAACACATTGATAGAGTTAAGTGCTGGTAAAAGCGATGGATGGGCGAAGTACGCTGATCGAGGAATGGATGGCGTTAAGTTTTTACGAGAAAACGTTGCTCTAAAATTTGTAAAAAAGAATATTTCTGCATTAGTTGATGAGGCCGTTTTACAAATTTCACAAAACAAAGTTGACCATATTATGGATGAGGTGACTTTTAGGTCTAACACAGACATGACAGATTCAGCCAGATTGGATCACCAAACTACGCAAGTTCGATCATATGCAAAGTTGAACTTGGCATCTAATCTTAAGTTGAAAACTGGATTGGATTTAACTCAATCAACTCATAGTAAAGATTCCAGTGGTAATAATATTTTGAGTGATGACTCAGTATTTAAATCTAGTGGATTGTTTGCTGAATTAACTAATGAAATTTCTTTAAATCAAAGAGTTGTAACAGGTGCCAGATATGATATGTGGGTCGTTGATGATAAAAGATCCTCATCGGCTAGTGATACGGCTGGTCAAAAAAGAGAAGAAGATATTTTCTCTGGATTTGGTAGATATGAATATCAAATTAGTCAACCGTATACTGCATATATTGGTTACGGATATGCGGAAAGATTTCCTGATTATTGGGAATTAATTTCATTCACGCGTAATATGACTTCTACAGCCAGCGCTTTGCAATCAACTAAGAAAGAGAAGACTAATCAGCTCGATATAGGGTTGTTATACAAAGCAGCCAACCTAAATGTTTCTCTATCCTCTTTTTATAACAAAATTAATGACTTTATATTAATTAACTATAGCCATGCTGGCCATCATGGTGCATCACCTGGCATATCAAGTAACATTGATGCAACAACTTATGGTGCCGAATTTGGTGTGAATTATCAAGTGAATTCCTTTAGAACAAATGCTTCAGTAGCTTATGTAAGAGGAACGGATGATACTGCTGGACAACCATTGCCGCAGATGCCACCACTAGAGGCCAGAATCGGAATTGCAAACGACTTTGGAAAGTGGACGCACGGTGGTTTGGTTAGACTAGTTGCTTCACAAGATAGATACAGAACAAATTACGGAAATATTGCGGGTAAAGATCTAGGTGCTAATGGTGGGTTCGCTATCTTTTCTTTAAATACTTCATATAAATACGATAAGAAAACAAAATTTTATGCTGGTTTAGATAATTTATTTGATAAGCAGTATGCGGAATTTATTAGTAGATCTCCAAGTCAGGGCATGAACTTTCCAA
>JACCDO011281806.1_pt1 | contig 15171 bp, 15 predicted proteins | sample 7446101 | NCBI WGS metagenome assembly JACCDO01 (sample SAMN15323440, study PRJNA562643) | freshwater metagenome | isolation source: river surface water | place: USA:Blue River Watershed | collected 2017-08-16
AGCGCTGGAAATACCATTGTGTTTTTTCTCTGTCGTTGGGAGCTGGCAATGCAGCTACGCGACAAAATCTGGGATCTAATTTTTGTGTGATTCGCTTGATCACGCCACCCTTGCCAGAGGCATCGCGTCCTTCAAAAATAATCACGATGCGCTGATTTGAAACATTCAGCCATTTTTGTAACTTAACCAATTCGGCTTGAAGTTTGATGAGGTTTTGAAAGTATTGATATCTTTCATGGTCTGTGGATTGGAGGCTCCAAAAATTTGGGACATCATCTGCCATATCGAGTTCAATCTCTTCATCAGAGTCCTCTGGAAGTTCAGCTCGATTAAGAGGATCGGCAAATTTTTCTCTGAAAGATGGCATAAAAAATGGACCATTACCCAAAAAATGAAAACTGAATTCTTGAGAAGCATAGGCGCACCAATCGTCTTTTGATGTGCGTTTTCGTACGGATATACCTGATCAAACTTTCAAAGTCTGCTTCAAACGGGATGCAAGAAGACACCCAACCAGGTTGCCAGTGTCACAAGCACAATTCCCGTGACGGTATAAACCATGTACCGCGAATTGCCAAAGGCACAGCATGAGACGATCTTTGAGATGGCATTGGTAGAAAAGCCAATCAAGATGGCCATTTGTGCTTCACCGGCACTGATTAATTCTTTATTTTGCAGAGCCTTCAAAGATGCGATGTTGGAGTGTGCGTCTGCAAAACCTGCAACTGCACTTGCAATCCATACGCCTTGTGCGCCCAGCCATGCATGCAAACCTGCGCTGATCAGGCTTAAGCTGGTGACCATCAATGTCAACATCAAGGTGGAGTACAAATCAAAGGCATGACCCTTCATGATCATGGCGTTTTGATCTCCATTTTTTGACCTTAGCAACAGTACTGCCAATGCGTAAACAAGGCCTGCTGCAGCGCCATACAAAATGGGATAGAGCATCACAAGTCCGAGGTGTGTCATCGACATGGAGTAGATGATGTACAGCTGAATCATCGTAGATACATTGGAAAAAAGTGATCCGATGATGGCGTACTCTGTGTGCTCTGGGTTATCTTTAGACAACTTGCCCATGGTCATCATGACCGCTGTACTCGAAATAAATCCACCCAAAAATCCACTCAAGGTCAATCCACCACGGTGTCCTATCACTCTTCTTGTGATGTAACTCAAAGCACTGATGCTCATGACCATCACCACAAAACTGGCAATGTCACGGAAATTGATGGCGTTGAATGGACCTACAAATTCATCGGGTGCAATCGGCAAGATGATGAGACAGACTGCTCCAAAAATGATGACGTCATGCAGTTCTCGCTCTGACAGGATGCGAATCACAAACCGATGCAGCCAATCGCGTGAGGCGAGCAGGCCGGCTAGACAGACGCCCAACCCAGCAGCTAAATTGGTATTCTGGATGGCCAAAGCGCCAATCAAGCAGGTCAGAAGCAGGGAAAATTCTGTGGTGACGCCTGGATCTTCAGCGTTTTTTTGAACATGTGCCAGCAATGCAATGCAGCCTGAAAGCAGCAAGGTTGCTGTGAGTAAAAAAGGGCGATTGACGATCTCGGCAACTGCGCCCAACATGGCTGCAACTGCAAAGGTTCGAATTCCAGCTATGCGGTGAATTTCTCCAAAGACTTTGCGGCGTTCTCGTTCAGCGCCGATCAGCAATCCGATTCCTAATGCAACGCTCAAGCCAAGGATATCCATTAAGGATTCAAGGCCGTGAGTAATTCGCTATGAAAGATCACCTCGTTGAGCTTGTTCATTGTGCAAAGTCTTTCGATTTCAACACCTACCAAGTGATGGCCATTTGCTGCAAGCGTTCCACATCAGTCAGTCGAATGTGTTTTCTGTTGACACTGATCATGCCGACATCAGACATTGTTGAAAATTTTCGGCTGACTGTTTCAAGTTGTAGCCCCAGATAACTCGCGATGTCTTGTCGCGTCATGCGCAGCATCAACTCAGTGCTCGATAGCCCGCGTTCTCTTTGACGTTCCATCATGTTTAAGAGAAAAATGGCAACCCGTTCATTTGCACACATGCTTCCTAAAAGCAGCATGAGTCTATGGTTGTGTACCAATTGCGTACTCATCAACTCAGCCAGTCTTTGGCGCAATTTGGGTGCTTCTACTGAGAAGTCGTTGATCATTTTGTAGGGAATCGCACACACCTCTGAATCCTCTAATGCCACTGCGTGAGAAGAATGGTTTTGACTTTCAATGCCATCGAGGCCAAGTATTTCCCCATACATTTGAAAGCCTGTCACTTGCTCTTGACCATTGGAGCGACTGATGGAAGTTTTCATGACACCCACTCGGACTGCAAAGAGTGTGTTGAAGGCATCGCCTTGATAAAACAAGCTTTCGCCACTTTTAATTTTGATGCTCGACACCCTGCCTTGCTCAAATTTTTCCAATTCATTCTCATTGAGGTATCTGGTCAGGCATTGATACCTCACCGCACATTGAGCACAGTTGGTTTTTTTCCCAAGAGTAGCCATGATGAATGATTTGATTTGTGATGGATCAAATTTCAGCACGCTTCATTTGGTATCAATGTTTCCAGTCGCACATAGGCGGCCCAAATCCTTTGTCTTGGCCTTCTGCATAGATCTCATCAGCAATGAAGTCCATGCCTTGAACAAACAATCATTAACCAGCACCAAGTCGCTTTTGGTCATGCTGGCGGATTTTTGAAACTTTGTGAGATTCCTTCGCACCATTTTGAAGCGTGTGGTCCATTTCAGCCAAAATTTTGAGAGCGTAAGCAGAGGGCATCAAATATTTGGTTCTACGGTTGGTGTCTGCATATTGATGACTGATCAAGTCCTCACCTCTGAGTTTTTCAATTTTTTTGTGAATGCTCGAAGGCGAAGCAATCGAGGTCAGCTTCATGGCTTCTGTGACAGTCAGTGGTCTGCCATTGGCGTGTTGCAAAGCAATGTGCTCCAAAAGTTTCATGGCGTCGATGCCAATGCGCGCAAAAGGTTGTTTGGATTCAAAGGCGTGCATGACTTTGAAAAATTGAAACAGGCTGTTGCCATGCCCATTTTTTTGTACAGCTTTGTCCATGGTGCTTGTCCTCATGTTCATCGAACCAGGGTGACGGGAATCGTCGCCAATGCAATCACACGCATTGCTACAGAGCCCATGACGAAATCTTTGATCATGGTTCGGCCCTTGGCGCCAAGGACGATCATGTCGAAGTTGCCTTTACTAGCCACATCCACAATGGTTTTGGGCACATTTCCAAACTCAATGATCATGTCGTAAGGCACGTTTTGGACTTTTAATTGTTTTTGAGCTTTTTGCAGATCCTGAGTGCACAGCTCTCTTAAATAGTCGTTGATGACCCCTTTGGGTACGTAGCGCTTGAAATGCTTCAATCCCGAGTCATCGTGGACTGAGATCAATGTGATGTGCCACTTGCTTCGCAAGTTCTCGATTAGTTTGGCTGCATATTTGGCGGCTTCTACAGAAGCTTTTGAGCCATCAATTCCTACTAGCAACTTCATAACATTTGTCCTTTAAAAAGAATTCATTGTTATGAAGGGCATGCGGATTTCTCTGTGCGTTATGACACAGACCGATTAATGCTTGTCGCATCGAAGGAGTCTTAGCTCAAGGGTTAGGGAATCACCGCCCCATCTTTTCCTTCACCGCCTGTCCCAACTCAATCACCGCCATCGCGTAGTAGCTGCTCCAGTTGTAACGGGTCACCACATAAAAATTCTCGGTGCCCACCACATAAGAATTGGGTGCATCGCCGTTTTGCAGTTCCACCAGCGCCAGCGGGCCGCTCAACGCCGCGTATTCGGTCGGAAGGGACACGCCCAACTCGGTCATTCGAGTCGCGCTGAAAGTGGGCAGGATGTCGGGCACCAGCAAAGTTTCGAGCTGGTCGGGTTGGCTGTTGAGGGGAGCCTCAAAGTGCGTGACCAAACCCGGTTTCCAGCCGTGTTGTTTGAAGTAGTTGGCAATTGAACCGATGGCATCGACCGCGCTTTTTTGCAAGTTGATGTGACCGTTGCCGTCGAAGTCCACTGCAAAGCGATCGATGCTGGACGGCATGAATTGACCCCAACCCATGGCGCCTGCGTAGGAGCCCTTGGCCTTGAGCAAGTGAGGCTCGTGACGGGCGAGGCGAAGAAACACGCCCAGCTCGTTTTCGAAAAATTGCTGACGCTCTAGCGCGCGGGGGTGGGCGCTGGGGAAGTCCAAACTCAGCGTGGTGAGGCTGTCGATCACCGAGGTTTGCCCCATGTGTTGCCCATAAAGGGTCTCGACCCCTAAAACGCCAACGATGAGCCAGTCAGGCACTTGAAAGGTCTCGCTCGCTCGCGCAATGGCTTGGCGGTGTTCGCGCCAGAACTTCACGCCTGCTTGGATGCGGCTGGGTTCCACAAAGCGCGCCCGATAGGCTTGCCAGTTTTTGCGTTGACCTTCTTTGGGCGGCAAAACCAGTTGACGGATCGAATCCAGCCTATGGGCTCGGCTGATCTGTTGTTTGACCCACTCTTGGGGCAGTTGATGTTGCTGGGCCAGCCGTTCGGACAAGGCCACCACAGGTTCGGTGAGCCCCCACTGTGGGGCAGTCGAAGATGAAGCGGAAGGGTGGTGTTTTTGGGCCTTGGTTTTAGCCTGGACGGGGCTCAGTGCCACAGTCAATGCCGCAGCGACTGTCAACGAAAGTCTGGCCAGACCGCTCGTCCACCCAGAAATGAGGCCATGCCTTGAGGCACGGCTGAGAGAAAAAATACGGAGAACGGCCATGAATTTCTGAACGGTCGTGCCCAAGACGGCGGGCGTGTTTAGAATGGGCGAAGTTTACGTTACGTCAATTTCCAATCTCCCCGGAGTGTCATCCCATGAAGGTTCTTGTGCCCGTCAAACGCGTGGTGGACTACAACGTCAAAGTCCGCGTCAAATCCGATCAAACAGGTGTAGACATCGCCAACGTCAAGATGAGCATGAACCCCTTTGACGAGATCGCCGTTGAAGAGGCTGTTCGGCTCAAAGAAAAAGGCGCCGCCACCGAAGTGATTGCGGTGTCTTGTGGCGTGGCCCAGTGCCAGGAAACCATCCGAACGGCCATGGCCATCGGCGCAGACCGCGGTCTGCTGGTCGAAACCAACGAAGAGTTGCAGCCCTTGGCCGTGGCCAAGTTGCTCAAAGCCTTGGTGGACAAAGAGCAACCTCAGTTGGTGATCCTGGGCAAGCAAGCCATTGACGATGATTGCAACCAAACCGGCCAGATGCTGGCGGCCTTGCTCGATTGGCCCCAAGCGACTTTTGCATCCAAAGTTGAAGTCGCCGACGGCAAAGCCGTGGTGACCCGTGAAATCGATGGCGGCTTGGAAACGTTGTCGCTGAATCTGCCCGCGATTGTCACCACCGACCTGCGCTTGAACGAGCCCCGCTATGTGACCTTACCCAACATCATGAAGGCCAAGAAAAAGCAGCTTGACACCCACAAGCCCGAAGACCTCGGTGTCAATGTGGCCCCACGCATCAAAACCCTCAAGGTCAGCGAGCCGCCCAAGCGCGGTGCTGGCATCAAGGTGCCCGACGTGGCCACCTTGGTCGACAAACTCAAAAACGAAGCCAAAGTGATTGGAGCCTGACATGACCGCACTCGTCATTGCTGAACACGACAACGCCACCATCAAAGGTGCGACCCTCAATGCCGTGACTGCTGCCAAAGCCTGTGGCGGCGATGTTCATGTTCTGGTGGCTGGCCATCAGGCAGGTGCAGCCGCTGCTGCCGCGGCCCAGATCGCTGGGGTGAGCAAGGTCATTCACGCCGACTCGGCCGCTTTGGCCCATGGTCTTGCCGAAAACCTTGCGGCTCAGGTTCTGGCTCTGGCCGGTTCATACAGTCACATCCTCTTCCCGGCCACCGCTGGGGGCAAAAACGTTGCGCCCCGCGTGGCCGCCAAACTCGATGTGGCCCAGATCTCCGACATCACCAAAGTCGAATCAGCCGATACTTTCGAGCGCCCGATTTATGCGGGCAATGCCTTAGCAACGGTGCAGTCGTCTGACGCCACCAAGGTGATCACGGTTCGCACCACTGGGTTTGATGCTGCTCCTTTGGGCGGATCGGCCAGTGTCGAGACTGTGACTGCCATCGCCGACAGCGGCAAGAGCGCATATGTGGGCAGCGAAATTGCCAAGAGCGACCGTCCCGAACTCACCGCGGCACGGATCATCGTGTCGGGTGGTCGTGCCATGGGCAGCTCTGAGAAGTTCAACGAAGTCCTCACCCCCCTGGCCGACAAGCTTGGTGCGGCGTTGGGTGCCAGCCGTGCGGCTGTGGATGCGGGCTATGCCCCCAACGACTGGCAGGTGGGCCAGACCGGCAAGATCGTCGCGCCCGAGTTGTATGTGGCTTGCGGCATCAGCGGCGCGATTCAGCACTTGGCGGGGATGAAAGATTCCAAGGTGATCGTGGCCATCAACAAAGATCCTGAAGCCCCCATCTTCAGTGTGGCCGACTACGGGCTGGAGGCAGACCTCTTCTCTGCCGTTCCCGAGTTGACCCAGTCGCTGTGATGCGCAAAAGGCCTCCTTGTGAGGCCTTTTGCTTTTGATTGCGTAAAAAACTTTTCATTGGAGTTGACGTGAGTTACATCGCCCCTCTCAAAGACATGATGTTCAACATTGAGCACTTGGCCCGTGTGGATCAGATTGCGCAGATGCCCGGTTTTGAGGATGCAGGCCTTGAAACCGCTCAGGCCGTTCTCGAAGAATGCGCCAAGCTCAACCAAGATGTGATTGCGCCACTCAACTGGGAGGGTGACAAAAACCCATCCTTCCACGCCGATGGCAACCAGGTCACTACCACCGCCGGTTTCAAGGACGCTTACCGTCAGTACATCGAGGGCGGTTGGCAAGGCCTGCAGCACCCGGCAGACTTTGGCGGTCAAGGTTTGCCCAAGACCATTGGTGCAGCCTGTGGCGAGATGCTCAATTCGGCCAACATGAGTTTTGCCCTTTGTCCTTTGCTGACCGATGGCGCCATCGAGGCATTGCTCACAGCGGGCAGTGACGAGCTCAAGTCCATCTATTTGGAAAAACTCATCTCGGGTCAGTGGTCGGGCACCATGAACCTCACCGAGCCCCAGGCTGGCTCCGATCTGGCTGCGGTCCGCACCCGTGCCGAACCACAACCCGATGGCACTTACAAAATTTTCGGCACCAAAATCTTCATCACCTACGGTGAGCACGACATGGCCGAGAACATCATCCATTTGGTGCTCGCCCGCGTGCAAGGCGCACCCGACGGGGTCAAGGGCATCAGCCTGTTTGTCGTGCCCAAGATCATGGTGAACGGCGACGGCAGCCTCGGCGCTCGCAACGACGTGCATTGCGTGTCCATCGAACACAAGATGGGCATCAAGGCCAGCCCCACCGCAGTGCTGCAGTACGGCGACCACGGCGGTGCGGTGGGTTATTTGGTGGGCGAAGAAAACCGTGGCCTCGAGTACATGTTCATCATGATGAATGCCGCTCGCTATGCCGTGGGTGTTCAGGGCGTGTCAATTGCAGAACGCGCCTATCAAAAGGCAGTGCAGTACGCACGCGACCGTGTGCAAAGCCGTCCTGTGGATGGCAGCTTGCCCAAGGCTGGCCCCATCATTCATCACCCTGACGTGCGCCGCATGCTCATGACCATGCGTGCCTACACCGAGGCTTGCCGTGCGATGGCCAGCGTGGCCGCTGCGGCTTACGATGCCGCGCATCACCACCCCGATGCCAAGGTTCGTCAAGACAACCAGACCTTCTACGAATTTCTGGTTCCTCTGGTTAAGGGATACAGCACCGAGATGAGCTTGGAAGTCACCTCCTTGGGCGTTCAGGTTCACGGCGGCATGGGCTTCATTGAAGAGACCGGAGCCGCTCAGTACTACCGCGATGCCAAGATCCTCACGATCTATGAAGGCACGACCGCGATTCAGGCCAACGACTTGGTGGGCCGCAAGACTGCCCGCGATGGTGGAACGACCGCCAAAGCCATTGCCGCCCAAATTGCCAAGACCGAAGCCGAGTTGGCGGCCAGCGGCAATGCCGATGCAAAGGCCATCGGCCAGAGATTGGCGGCAGCCCGCGAGGCGTTTTTGGATGTGGTGTCTTTCATTGCGTCGCAGTCCAAGTCCGACCCCAATGCCACCTATGCAGGCAGCGTCCCCTACTTGATGTTGGCTGGTAATTTGATGGCCGGTTGGCAAATGGCCCGCGCAGCTTTGGTGGCGCTCAGCCCCGAGGCCAAGGCGCAAGACGCCGACTTCATGGCTGCCAAGATCACCACAGCTCGCTTTTATGCCGATCACATTCTGACCAAGGCCAGTGGTGTGCGTGACGCCATCGTGGACGGTGCTCACAGTGTGACCGCATTGCCCGTGGAAGCGTTCTGATTTGTTGTTCTCGTTTGCAGTTCATCTCCAACCCTGACATCCAGAAAGGCCAGTCATGGCTTTGCCCCCCGCTCTGAAAAACGCACCGTTCCCCGTGATCGGCTCGCCCCTGTTCATCATCAGCCACCCAGCTTTGGTGATCGCCCAATGCAAGGCGGGTGTGATCGGCGCGATGCCAGCGCTCAATGCCAGACCCGCTTCTCAGCTCGACGAATGGCTGGCCGAAATCACCGAGGCCTTGGCAAAGCACAACCGCGAACACCCTGATCAACCTGCAGCGCCATTTGCGATCAACCAGATCGTTCACAAGAGCAACGACAGGCTGGAGCACGACATGGCTTTGTGCGTGAAATACAAAGTGCCAGTGATCATCACCAGCTTGGGTGCGCGAGAGGAGATCAATCAGGCCGCGCACAGCTATGGCGGGGTGGTGATGCACGACATCATCAACAACCGTTTTGCGCAAAAAGCCATTGAAAAAGGCGCTGATGGTTTGATCGCCGTGGCCGCAGGTGCGGGCGGCCATGCAGGAACCAAGAGCCCCTTTGCATTGATTCAGGAAATCCGAGAATGGTTTGAAGGGCCATTGGCCTTGAGCGGGGCCATTGCAACGGGTCATGCCGTGTTGGCTGCTCAAGCCATGGGCGCTGACTTCGCCTACATCGGCTCGGCCTTCATCGCCACCGAGGAGGCCCGCGCCTCAGAGGCCTACAAGCAATGCATCGTGGAGAGCAACTCCGACGACATCGTCTACAGCAACCTCTTCACTGGGGTTCATGGCAACTACTTGTCGCAGTCCATCCGCAATGCGGGGCTGGACCCCGATCATTTGGCTGAAAGCGACCCCTCGGCCATGAACTTTGGCTCGGGAAGCACCAAGGCATGGAAAGACATTTGGGGCAGCGGGCAGGGGATTGGTGCGGTGAAGTCCGTGGTGCCCACCGCAGAGCTGGTGGCCCGTCTCAAGCGGGAATACGCTCAAGCCAAAGCCAAGATGTGCTCGTCTTGATCAGTTGATGATGGGGCTGACCTGCAAAGGGATGGTTGGCCCTGGGTCACGAGGCATTTCGATGCTGTAACGCCTGCCCCCGTATTCATATTCCACGTGGTAGCCCGTGATGCGGGTTTCGTAAACCGTTTGGTTGGTGCAGTTTTGAACGATCTGGGTGCGAGGGGCTTTTTCACCTTCGATTTTGTCGCCGATCATGGCGCCGCCCACGATGCCGATCACCGTGGCAAGTGCATTGCCGTCACCTTTGCCAATCGAATTGCCAATGGTGCCTCCAGCGATGCCACCCATGATGGTGCCTGCCCCCGACTTGGGTTGCTGCACCACGACTTGCTGCTCGGTACAAACCTGTTTAGTGACGGGCACTTGTTTTTGGATGGCTGTGCTGGAGATCACATTGCCATAAACCTGAGCCTGGACAGACGCGGTGGACAACAAGCTCAATCCGGCCAGCAGAGACATTGAGATCAATGAGTTGGATTTCATGGGTCATATCCTTGGTGAATGAAGAAATTCTAAGAGACTCAAAACGCATAGGGTCTTTGTAGGGTTTAACGCGCCTGACTGGGGTCTGGGTTGACAGCTGGCCAAAATGAATGCCGATTTCATTGCCCCTGGTTCATGCCACTTAAGGTATTGCCCGACAATTCAGGCCATGACGCTGAACGACTGGCTGACTTGGGCCGAATCTGCCCACAACAAACCCATAGATCTGGGCCTAGAGCGCGTGCGCGAGGTGGCTCAGCGCATGGCTTTGCAACTCCATACCCCCGTCATCACCGTGGCGGGAACCAACGGCAAAGGCTCCACCTGTGCTTTGTTGGAAGGCATTTTGGAAGCTGCGGGTTTTCGAACCGGTCTTTACACCTCGCCCCACCTGGTTCATTTCGAGGAAAGGTGCCGCATCCGACAAACCCCAGTGGCGGCAGAGGCGCTGGTCGAGCAATTTGAGCGGGTCCGCGCCGCCATGGGCGATGTGTCACTCACCTATTTTGAGTTCACCACGCTGGGCATTTTGGGCGTGCTGGCGCAAAGTGATCTGGATGTGGTGATCTTGGAGGTTGGCTTAGGCGGTCGGCTCGATGCGGTCAACATCATTGACCCCGATGTGGCCATCATCACCAGCATCGATGTGGATCACACTGAGTTTCTTGGGCCAGATCGCGAGTCGATTGGGCGAGAGAAGGCCGGCATCATGCGTGCCCATCGCCCAGTTATCGTTTCAGATCCCATGCCGCCGCAATCTTTGTTGGACCATGCGGCATCTTTGGGCGCTGAGCTGTGGCGGCAGGGCCATGAATTCGGTTTCCAGGGCGATGGTCAGCAGTGGTCTTGGCGCGGCCGCAATTGGCAGCTCAATGGCTTGGCGCATCCCAGCTTGAGAGGAACCAACCAACTCATCAATGCTTCGGGGGTCTTTGCGGCCCTGGAAGCCTTGCGTGATCGATTGCCCGTTTCAGCCCAAGCGGTTCGCGTGGGTCTGGCACAAACCACCGTGCCTGGGCGCTTTCAGGTGGTGCCTGGCCAGCCAGCTGTGGTGCTCGATGTGGCCCATAACCCGCACGCGGTGGCGACCTTGGCGAACAACCTCGATGCGATGGGTTTTTATCCGCAAACCCATGTGGTGATGGGCGCAATGGCCGATAAAGACACCGCCCACATGATTCAGCGACTTGCGCCTTTGGTTCAGCATTGGTACTTCACCGATTTGCCAAGCCCTCGTGCGGCCACGGCCCAATCGCTGATGGCGCAATGGCAAGCTTTGAATCTGGGTGCGGCCTCCACGGCCTGTACCCATGCCCATCCCCTGGATGCACTCGCTGCAGCCCGTGCTGCGGCAGACCCCGCTGATAGAATTTTGGTGTTCGGTTCATTCATCACTGTGGGTGAAGTGATGCGTGTTGAGGCCCATCGCGTTTGAACACCTCAACATGGCTGACCCCCATTGATCAACCCCCCTAAAAGTCCATGGCCTTATTCAAAACCCGCGCTGCCCAGCCCACCCCTGAACCTGAAGACCTTGGATTCACCGATGAATCGGTAGAGAGCTTGCGCCAACGCGCCCGCCGTCGCTTGATTGGCTCAGCCATTTTGGTGTTGCTTGCGGTGATCGGCTTCCCATTGGTGTTCGATCATGAGCCTCGCCCTTTGGCACCCATGGACGTTCGCATTGAAATTCCGAACCGGGATCAAACCCCATCGAACACACCCGTTAAAGCGACGCCTTCTGCTTCTGCTTCAACCGCTTCCTCTGCGACAGACAACTCATCCAATCCACCTGCTGCACCTGGCGCGGTGGCCGATTCAGAGCCCACCCAATCGACCATTGCAAGCGCACCCGCATCGGTTCAAACTCCGCCTGCACCTGAGACCGCGTCGGTGATGGCGGAGAAGCCTGCAAAAGCTGATAAAGCTGCTGAGAAAACCGCCAAAGCCGAAAAACCTGCAGCCGCTCCTGACGCATCTGCCAAGACCAAACCGGCTCCTTCTGAAACTGCTGCTGATTCCAAAGATCGCTACGTCATCCAGATTGGTGCATTTGCCGAAGCCGATAAGGTCAAAGATGTGCGCAGCAAGCTCGACAAAGCTGGCCTCAAGTCGTACATCCAGACCATCAAGACCAACGAAGGTCCTCGCACCCGAGTTCGCGTGGGTCCCTTCACCAGCGAAGACGAAGCCCGCAAAACCTTTGACCGTGTCAAGGGCCTGAACTTGCAGGCTCAACTGATCAAACTCTGATGGCCTGGCTTGACTGGTTCGCGCTGGGCTTATTTCTTTTTTGCCTGGCGCAAGGCATTTGGCGTGGGCTGGCGCAAGAACTGATCATGCTCATTGGCTGGCTCATCGTTCTGATTTTTTCGTCCAGCTTGGCGCAAATCCTGATGCCTCATTTGCCCTTTCAAGACTGGGCTCCTTTTGCCCGCCAGACCCTGGGTTTTGTGCTCTCTGTCTTGACCATCTTGATCCTGGCCCGCGCCTTGGCCTGGGTGGCCAAACGGTTGCTGAAATGGGTGGGTTTGGGCTGGCTGGATCACCTTCTTGGCGCAGTGTTTGGCGCCATCCGCGGTCTGCTCATCTTGTCCTTGCTGATTTGGGTGGTCAATCAGACGCCTTTTCAACACACAGAGTCTTGGCAGGCCTCTCAAGCGGTGACAATTGCGCTTCGCGGTTTGTCTGTGCTGGAAACAGCATTGCCCACTGATTTCGGAAAGTTCATTGCCTCATGTGCGGAGTCATTGGCGTCGTTGCTGACGCCCCTGTCAATCAACTGATTTACGACGGCTTGTTGTTGCTGCAACACCGTGGCCAGGACGCGGCTGGTATCGTCACGCACCATCGGGGCCGATTCCACATGCACAAAGCCAAAGGCATGGTGCGCGACGTCTTTCGCACCCGCAACATGCGCGCTTTGCCGGGACAAATGGGTTTGGGTCAGGTGCGCTACCCCACGGCGGGCAACGCCGACAGCGAAGACGAAGCCCAACCCTTTTACGTCAACGCCCCCTTTGGTTTGGTGTTGGCCCACAACGGCAACCTCACGAATGCGCAGTCGCTCAAGGCCGATTTGTTCAGCGCCAACCACAGGCACATCAACACCGACAGCGATTCTGAAGTGTTGCTCAACGTGTTGGCCCATGAGTTGGAAGCCACCACTCGCGGATTACCACTGACCGCAGCCGATGTGTTCAAAGCCGTGACAGCGGTGCATCAGCGTGTGCGGGGTTCCTATGCCGTGATTGCCCTGATCGCTGGGCACGGCTTGCTGGCCTTTCGTGACCCCAACGGCATTCGGCCTTTGTGCCTGGGCAAGGGCTCCGATGGTGCTTGGATGGTCGCCAGCGAATCGGTGGCACTCGAAGGAACGGGTCATCAATTTGTTCGCGACCTTGAACCGGGTGAAGCCGTGTTCATCACCGAGCAAGGCGACCTTCATCAATCGCAATGCGCCAGCCAGATCAAGCACTCGCCTTGCATCTTTGAATTCGTCTACCTCGCGCGCCCTGACTCAACCATCGATGGGATCTCGGTGTACCAAGCCAGGTTGAACTTGGGCCAGACCTTGGCCAAGCGAGTGATTTCCACAGTGCCGCCTGATGAGATCGATGTGGTCATCCCTATCCCTGAGTCGAGCCGCCCCAGTGCCATGCAACTGGCCCAGTTGCTGGGCTTGTCTTACCGCGAAGGCTTTGTCAAAAACCGATATGTGGGTCGCACCTTCATCATGCCGGGTCAATCGGTCCGAAAAAAATCGGTTCGACAAAAACTCAATGTGATTGCCAGCGAGTTCAAAGGTCGCCGCGTGCTGTTGGTCGACGACTCCATTGTCCGTGGCACCACCAGCCGTGAAATCGTTCAGATGGCCAGAGACGCTGGCGCGGTCAAGGTTTACATGGCCAGTGCTGCGCCGCCGGTGCGCTACCCCAATGTCTACGGCATCGACATGCCCACCAGTGAAGAACTGGTGGCTCACGGTCGCAGCGTAGACGAAGTGAGAGCGCTCATTGGATGTGATGCCCTCATTTACCAAGATGTACAAGCCATGAAAGATGCAGTCTCCAAAGCCTTTGTTGCGGGCACCAAATCGCCAGAGCGTTTTGATGCCTCGTGCTTTGACGGGGACTACGTGACCGGCGATGTCACGCCTGAACTCATTGCAGTCATGCGCGAGCACCGCGATGCCGTCGAGCAGTCTGGTGCGCCGTCTGAATCCACAGGGGCAACTCCATGAAACGCAAATCGCCAGACTCCTCCTCTTCATTGCACATTGACACCTTGGCGGTGCGAGCTGGGGTTGATCCGTCTCAGTACGGCGAAAACTCAGAAGCCCTTTACCTCTCTTCAAGCTTCACCCAGCCCGACAGCGAAACCGCTGCGCGCCGTTTTTCGGGCGAAGAAGAGGGCTACATCTACTCTCGATTCACCAACCCTACAGTGGCTGCGATGGAAAACCGCCTCGCCGCTTTGGAGGGCACTGAGGCTTGCGTGGGCACCTCAAGTGGCATGTCAGCCGTGCTGCTCATGTGCATGGGCTTGCTAAAAGCGGGCGATCACGTGGTGTGTTCGCAATCGATGTTCGGCTCGACGCTCAAGCTCATCGGCACTGAATTTGCCAAGTTCGGCGTCACCTCCAGCTTTGTTTCGCAAACCGATGTGCAAGCCTGGAAGGCCGCCATTCGCCCCACCACCCGATTGCTGTTTGCAGAGACGCCCACCAATCCGTTGACCGATGTGTGTGACATCGCAGCTCTGGCTGAGATCGCCCATCAGTCGAACGCCTTGTTGGCTGTCGACAATTGCTTTTGCTCCCCCGCTTTACAAAAGCCCCATTTGCTTGGCGCCGACATGATCGTGCACTCAGGCACCAAATACCTGGACGGTCAGGGCAGGGTGGTGGCCGGTGCTTTGTGTGCTTCCAAAGAATTGGTCAAAAACACCTTTGTACCCGTGATGCGCAGCGCTGGAATGAGCTTGTCGCCCTTTAATGCATGGGTGGTGCTCAAAGGCATGGAGACCTTGGGCATCCGCATGAAGGCGCAGTCACAACAAGCACTCGAATTGGCGCAGTGGCTACAAGATCACCCCAAGGTGTCGCGCGTTCATTACCCTGGTTTGACGAGCCACCCTCAGCACGAGTTGGCCATGCGCCAGCAATCGGGGCTGGGCGGTGCGGTCCTGTCCTTTGATGTGAAGGGCCCTGAGCTCAGGGCCAACGCATTCAAAGTGATCG
>JACCDO010461425.1_pt1 | contig 15168 bp, 12 predicted proteins | sample 7446101 | NCBI WGS metagenome assembly JACCDO01 (sample SAMN15323440, study PRJNA562643) | freshwater metagenome | isolation source: river surface water | place: USA:Blue River Watershed | collected 2017-08-16
AGCGACGATAAGTGAATCTCTTGTGGCAAGTCAGCTCGATCTTCTTCCCGTTGAATTGTTAGTAGTAATCTTGCGAGACTATCTTACTATCATTGAATGGAGTAAGCTGGACGTTGCCTTATGCACACAACGAGGGATAAGACATTCGTTTTTGCATGCGTTGAAGTCGGAGTTAATCATGCTGCAGATTAAGGATAATAAGTTATGGGATAGTCTTCTGAAGAAGGGAGTGCTGAAATGGATAGTCACAAGAAGCATTCACATAGAATCGTGGGAGAATAAACACTACTCGCACCTCAGAAACACACGAATATCAGCATCTATTCGTAGTTTTCAGACTATAAAATTGTTAAGTATTAGTGCGTCCTACATAACAGACAATGTATTATTAACAATTATCAAACGACTTCCGAATTTGGTAGAGCTGAATATTAGTGCATGTATAAACGTGATGGACGCTGGAATCAAAATAATTGTATCAGGGCTAAGTAAGCTGCAACGGTTAGATATAAGTGAGTGTTGGCACATCACCGACCAGGGGCTCAGGTCGACAGCTGGGCTGCCGACTCTACAATACCTTAATGTTAGTAATTGCTACAAGCTTTCGAAAGGCGCACTAAAGGCTCTTGCGGTAGCGCGACCCAGCTTATTGATTGTAAATAAAGTTTCTGCCGTTTGATGAAACTGTTGATTGACCTGTAGCTTCATTAGATGATAGTTTTATATGTAAATAATGAATACTATGTACAAGACTATCATTTAAATCACATTCTCCTCGCGTGAAGCTCGATAAACTTTCACCACAGCTCAGTTAGCCATCAATCAATCAAATCAAGTCAATACAACGCCGGTACCCCATCGCTAAACCAGCATGGCGAGGAGGACACAAATATCCGAACCGAACCACTGACGACATGGAAGACGAGACTACAGAGGAAGGCACAGGTCTGTCATATGCTACTTGGGATGGAATAGATGAAATGGATAGTCTTTGCATGCTTTGCCATAGCACTGGTAAGACGAGATTTATGTTACATAAAATTCCATATTTCCGTGAATTAGTTATTGCATCGTTTGAATGTGAAGAGTGTGGAGAGCGCAATAACGAAGTAACTTTTGGTGGAGAGATACAGCTGCAAGGATGCATGTATGAGTTAAAAGTAACCACTAGTAAGGATTTAGATCGACAACTTATTAAGTCTGATTCTGCTCTAATAAGAATACCAGATATTGACTTCGAGATCCCGCCTATGACACAAAAGGGTGAGATATCCACAATTGAAGGATTTCTTTGCACAGCAGCAAAGAATTTAGGTTTATATCAAGATGAAAGAATGGAACAAATGCCAGAAGTTGGTGCAAAAGTTGCTGAAATTATTGCAATATTATTACGAATGTCTTCAGGTGATTATGTTCCATTTACAATAGTACTTGATGACGTTGCAGGTAATAGTTACATTGAAAATCTTCATGCTCCAGCAGTAGATCCACATATGGTCGTGAAATATTATACCCGAACTCCTGAACAAGATGCATCATTAGGATTACAAACAGAAAAAGGTGTATATAAAGACGACAAAGACAGTAATATTGCAGCACTAATGGCTGGTTCATTTGGTATGGGCTCGGCGGTGAACGAGCAAAGCGACTCGGTCAAATTAGGGCGAAGCGAGATAATTAGTATCCCATCGCCATGTCCCAACTGCTACAAGGACGGTGAGTGTCTCACTGCTATGACAGACATTCCTCACTTCAAAGAAGTAATTATCATGGCATTTAACTGCAACGAATGTGGTTACCGGAATAACGAGATTAAAGGAGGTGGAGCAGTACCCACTTATGGCACGTTAGTGTCGTTGAAGGTGCGAAGCTTTGAGGACCTGAAAAGGGATGTACTCAAATCAGACAGCGCACTTGTAATTATACCCGAAATTGAGTTAGAGATGCAATCTGGTACACTAGGTGGTGTATATACAACAATGGAAGGTTTACTGAAAAAAATTCATGCCAATCTAATGGATGGCAATCCATTTGCCGTTGGCGACTCCATAGACTTGCATCACTCAACGAACCCAGAAGTTGCGCAAAAAAAAGTTAAATTTAATGAATTTATGGATCGTTTACAAGATATGGCTAGTGGTCGCGAGTTCAACTTTACCGTTACACTTCGAGACCCTCTAGGTAACAGCTTTATATCAGCACCATTAGGTACCTTCTTGCCTCCAGAAGCCGACTCCAACTTAACCATTGAAGATTTTGAACGAAGCCATGAAGAAAATGAAGACATAGGTACCTCCATCCCTCTTTCAGCATCTTAAGTCACTCATCTTACCGCGTTCTACTCACTAGGCTTGAATGACATCAATACCAGGGACTTTGAAACTGGTGTGGAGTACGACGAAGTGATTCTACCGGATCGATTAACCCATGTAATCCCTAAAGGAGCCGATCATCCAACGGTGTTTGCTAAAGGCATGAGTGAGAATGACTCAACGGAAGGTGGTGTATATTTTGTGTCAACGTGTGATATTAATTTTAATAAATATAGTAAAGCAGTTGACTGGACGGCGCATCCACATGTTGAGAGTAAAGCACAAGAGGAGCCAGATCTACTGCCACCAGTAGCTGTCAAGCGTGACTTCGACCCTAACGATAAATTATTAGAATTTTTTCCTTATGAAGAATTTTCAGGTGCTAGAAGTGGATTTGTCTTCCGCTTAGGGGCATTAGGCTTAGGATATTATGCAGATAAACACCAACAACTGTAATAAACAAGCCCAATTAATATACAAGTTGTAAAAGAAGTTTAAGTTTTAAAGATCTTGATGAGGAATAGCTTCATCAATCATCTTGGCAATCTTTTCATAACCACCAGCTAAAGCCATATCTTTAGCTGATCTTCCATCTAAAGTGCGATGAACTACATCAATATGGTTTTGTCTGAGTAAGGTATCAACAACATCTTCGTGGCCATTGATAGCAGCAAAGTGTAAAGCAGTCCAACCATCGTTTTCAGCAATATTGGCATTAGCTCCTAATGTTATCAATTCATTTACAGCACCATTATTACCAGCAGCTGCAGCTGCAATCAATGGACTCCAGCCAGATCCCGCCAAGATATTTACAAATGCACCATTATGAATATTGTTAATAATTTGATTTAAATCATTTGTTACAATACCGCGAATAACTGATGCTTCAGCAATTAATAATGCAACTAATTTACGTCCAGATTCCATTGCAACAGAAAATGCAGTAGTACCATCAGCAGTAGCAATAAAAGGATCAGCATTATTGGCCAACATTAATTCCACCATTTCTTTATCACCTTGTAATGCAGCCAACATTAATGGTGTCATACCATCATTGTTTGCGATATTTAAATCAATACCTTTCTCTATTAAGTGAGCCAATGCTTCAAATTTGCCTCCATTCACCGCAAATGATGCACCAGTCCATCCATTGATATTAATTGTATCAATATTCTCCCCATTTTCTAATGCTTCATCAATCGCATCAATATCACCATTACCAGCAGCTTCTAATAAAAAAGACTTCTTTCCTTCTTCCTCTTGTGCTGCAATGCAAGCCCAAAGGATAACTATTAAAACAAACAACAAAAAGGATCGCATCGTTGAGATCTAATTATTGATTTCAGATATCGTCTGGAATCCTGGATTCTTTTTTGAGTTTTCAAGCCGCGTTGCTATACCGGTAGGGTTACATGTTTGTTATTTACAAAAGCATAACTTACTTATCTACATCAACACCCAACTGCTGGCTGCTGCGCTTTTGAATATTCTTTTTACACATTTCATTTAAAGCATCCATATCTAACTTATGATTTCCTATTTCTTGGTAGTAAAGATACCAATCAATATCAAAGCTATTCTCATTGGGAATGATGCTCTCTACACCCACAAGGTGATCATTTTCCTTCATGGACAACACATCCATCAAGTCTCTCCAACTATTTCTCTCATCTTCGCTATCAAAATATAAGTCGATGGACCTACCAACGCATATTAAGGATAAATATTGCTCGGCCTTGGAAGGCTGGCCTGCTTTTTGCAACACTTCGGAGGATATACCGCCTAATACAGCACTGATATCTGAGATATCCACCCCTTGATTACCAAATTTACCTTTCCAAGTAAGAAATATTTTTCCTTCTACAAATGATACACGAAATAGTTTCTTCGCAGGACGTCCTGCACGAGGATATTTGGTGACCATCACACCTTGACTAGCTAATCTTTTGAATAAGTTAATTAATTCTTGTCGACCTACTAATGCTTCAATAACAAACATTTGAGCTGCAACATCACCATAACTTGTATCTGGTGAACATAAGACATGTGATAATGACTCTTCTTCACTGGCTGATAATACATTATTTATAACATCATATTTCTCTTTATACACCGGTAAAACCGCATCTTTATACCAAAATGGACCTCTAACACGATATACTTCTTGCCAAAATACACTGTGATACCATGCTTGCAAATCTAACTCTAAGTTAGTTGCTGCATGCAAACGCCACGTGTTCTTGTCATCGACCATCTTGCTGTTGTTGCACTCCTTAATAAAGTCAATCCACTGACTGAATGCCTTTCTGGTAGTCTCCAATATTGATTTGTTGTACAATTTTTCAAGTATAACACATCCTTCCTTCATTTTAAGTGACGAAATAATTTGATATAGTTGTTCTAACTTTGTTGTTGCTTGAAACTCACTATATTTGTATGTGTTGTTGAATAATACTACGAAGAGAGTGAGTCAGTAAGTAAGGTTTGGGAGTGAGTGAGTGAGTAAGTAGAGTTGTATACCTAATTCGCTACGAACATTTATGTCATTACTCTGTTGATTTGCAACTAATAATTTCGTCATTAAATTATAGAAGAATTCGAATTCGGATATTGTTTTGAACGTAATGTTGATGTCAAAATTATCAATGAACTTGAATTTCAATATGTATTTATTCATATTATCCGCATCGTGTAATGGACAATGATACGATCCTATACTGCTGTATCTTTCAATACATTTAAGATGAGATAGATCCGTTGAGACTATGTTAGGATGTGTGCGCCAAACTATAAGTAAATTATTTATAATAGATTCTTGCACATGATTGACATTATTATCTTCCTCATCGTCCACATTCTTCTCTTCTTCTATTGTCCCTATCGCAGAACCCTCCTTCGTTGATGAATGAGTTGATTCTGAACTGTTATTGTTAATCTGAATCCTTTTTATCGTAAAATAAATATTACTTCGATTAAGAGTTCCATGCGACGATACAATATACGTCGCGATAGCGTCATTCGGTAGTAACACACCAAGAAAGTATTTATCGTTACTAACTTCGGTTGTCATGACAGCACAGCTAAGTGATGCAATAGTTGGCGATGTCCCTTCTGTAGTATTAGAATCAAAGCGAAATCATCGCAACTTTGGAAGTGATATTTGGAAGCACTATTGGGGCCGGGTTGATTTTGTGCAACACACTATAGAAACAGAAGACACAGAACATTCCGTAGATTAATACAGCAGTTGCAGCGAGTTTCGTGAAATTAAATGGCTCGCGTAAATTCATCACTACTGCTACTATGATGTTGATTGAGACTCCAATAAAACACTTCGGTTATTATTTTAAATTAACAGGTTTTATTCTTATAATTGTGATTTAGTGGTATCAAAATAGGTCTAACTTCGTTTGAATATAGATTCATCAAATAAGATTTCTTGTAGATTGATTCCAAGTAATTAAAATAACAATACAATAAATGTTATATTGAAAAAATTTAATTCTTTGATAAAGAATCATATGCAATTTTCAATGGAATGACCAATAATAGTGGTATGTCACCAAGATGACTTAATATTCCACCAATCATACGCCCCTGTGGACCACCTTTGGCATAACCATATCCATAAATGATTCTTCCGACTGAGTAGATCATTCCGCAGATAGCTGAGGTAATTGGATGCTTTAAACCACAAGCAAACATTCCTACCATAACTAAAGGGTATGATTCCAAGGTATTTTGATGAGCACGTTGGACAGAGTTGAACTTTTCTGCCTTTTCATTTGATTCAGGAGCATACAGTGCTGGGTACTGGACATTGTACAGTTTTCTTGCATTAACAACTTGAATTACTAAGAAAGTATTCATGAAGAATGAAAAGCCAAATGCACCGAAAACATAACCATAGTTGTTAGGAAGACTACTCATATTCAATTATACTATTTTGGGATGATGAAAGCGATGTATCTTTTGTTCTCGAAGCTTTCTGCAAGAACGGACCATCATCAGAGGCCGACATGAGCATCTTTAGTTAGCTTATTAGTTTTTCAACAAGTTCTTTCTCTAATTACACGTTTCTTATTTTATCTAACACTATTTACTATTAATTTGAATAATTATTCTCTGATATAGATTTTTTCTAAATAATTCTTTAACTTTTATTTTATATTTTGATCAATTTAATTAGCTTATACTTGCATGTTAAAAGTATTTTACATTTACTGTTGTACGTTATTGTTGTTTATGTTGAATTTTTTCAGAACCCTACCTTGATTGAGTAGGTTGTTTCCACCCTAAAAGTAAATAAGTAGGAACATGCATCGTAGTTTGATAGCAGTTGCACGCCAAACGACCCGTACATGGGGCTCGCTTTCGGCACCTGCACGATTATTTAGTGATAAGAAATTATCTATTCCAGTTGATATTGATCATCAAGGTGGTCGTAGAAAGGAAGAGTTAGAAGCAGAATTAAGGGGGGAAATAAGATTTAATCGTGATCCAATTGTACCACCTGCTGATGCTGGTACTGAAACAAATCCAATATTAGTTCCTTCATCTGAAGAAATGAGAGCAGTTGGTTTTGAGGATCCTGAAACACATCAATTAGTATGGTTTCGATTATATAAAAATAAATTAACATTTGTACCATCAATTAGTCTATTTTTTAAAATGCAAGTAATAGAGAGTTCTGGTGGACATCATTAAAATCCAAAATAAACAAACAATAATAAAAAATGTAGACACATATCAATAATCGTGACAACATTTTGGTAGTTTCATATTTGTAAATCAATTAAAACCTTCTATTAAATAATATTTTTTCTTGTGGTATTGGAACAAGTAATTAATCAAGAAAGATTAAGATGATTCATATAAATTTAAATACATTATTAAAAATCGTTATCGTGTGTCTCTTTAATCCAGGTGTGGGTTAAAGAAGAGAATTTGGTTCACCTTTAGTTATGCTCTTATACTGGATATCAATGCATTTGGTAATACTGACAATTTCTCTAATTTTGTAGTGAATGCTCTTTTTCTAAAATTATCGTATCCATTCCTTTCTATGACATTGAGTATTCGACTATATAAATCTAACGATGCTTGCACTGCAAACCTACCTTCTGGTGCCAACATCTTTATTCCTTTTTTTGCTATATCATAATAATCTCTCGCTCTTTGTATTTGGAATTTCATAAATTCTATATATTTTGGTGTAACTTCACACCTAAATAAATCCTCTTCACTCAATCCAAATTGTTTTAGTTCATCAAGTGGTAAATATATTCTACCGCGCTCTAGATCCTCTCCTACATCCCTAAGTATATTTGTAAGTTGAAAGCCAATACCTAAAGCTATAGCAGGTTCTGCTGCTTCCTTTTCTGTGTAACCTTTAGCTGTTCCTAATATTGGTAATGTCATTAAACCAACTGTACCAGCAACGCGATAACAATATAAATATAATTCTTCAAAATTGTTGTACCTATCTTGACCTAAACCAGGCACATCCATTACCATACCATCAATCATATCACGAAACGGTGATATAGGTAAAGTTGGATATCTTTTTACTGTATCTGATAATGCTAAATCAAATAAATCATGTGGCCTATCATTCCATATATGATTTAATCTATCATTCCATTTAGCTAAATCACTACTAAGTACATCTCTATCCAATAATGCTCTAGGGGAATCTACTATATCGTCAGTGCGACGACACCATGTATATATAGCCCAGACATGTGCTCGTGCATCTTCCTTCATTAATGTGGTACCCATATAAAATGTTTTAGAAAATAATTGTGTCACATGTTCACATCTTCTATAAGCTAAAGATAATGCTCTATCTTGCCTTACACTATTAACAATATTGGCGTTATTTCTATTGTATGAAACTAATAATTCCTTCTCACTTAATCCTTTTAACTCATTCCATGTAGAGAACAAAGCACCTTGGGTATCAGATATTTCATTTACTACACCTGGTGCAGTCTTTAAATTCTTTGGTGTAGACATTCTAGATATACTATTACCTACGTTTGAAGTAGTTGATGGTGTCACCGACGTTGTTGGATTGGTAGTCATTACCAATCGAAACGATTGACATGACAATGAAAAGAATGTCAAAAGTAGTAGTACAAACAATCCAAGCTCATGAGAGCACAAATGTCGCATCATTATGGTCTCTCTTCGAGGACCAGAAAATCCTCGTTTTGAGTGAAGTTAATGTGATCGATCATCAGCGGCAGCATACTTTGCATGACGTTTCCCCTAAGAAAATCAAAGAGAAGAAAGAAGAATAATACATAGTATAGGATGCACGAAACGGATGGTATGGTAATAATAGTGCTTAGCGTGGCCATTTAGTATATATATCATTAGTGTATATAGTTCTTGTCAAATATTGACTAAACCTTCTATTTACCAATCAATCCTTACTACCAAGGACATTATTACACTACATAGTGCTGTAATACTTTTAAAAACTCCAATTATAATGGTTTTAACTGAGTATTTTAATTGACGCGGCCTTCTGGCGATCTATCAGCTTTTGTTTAAATAAAAAATAGACAAAAAAATGTCGACAGATGAGTGTGTAGGTATTTCATTGACCCCCGAGCTCATAACTGTTTGCCAAGCAGTACAACAAACATTGAATGAAACTGATAAAAAATGTATAAATTTTGAAGAAAATTATGTTACTATCAATGGATTAAAGATAATTCGTGAGTATTTATGTCGAGACGGCAATAGTGACAGCAACTGTGTCCTTCAGTCACTATTAAAAGGGTCAAGATTGGTATATCCATATCGGAAAAGCAGATCTAATATTAATACTACTAAATCGAAAGAATTTATTGAAAGACATAATTATTTATTAAAAAGACAAGAGGAACGACAGTATAACGCAATGATTGGCGATATAAGCAACAAAGACTTAGGCAGCATTAATAGTGTAGATAGCGGCAAGGATGGGAATTTATATTCATCAGTTAAAAACAATTTTACTATAAGTGCAAATATGATAATCTCGATGGTCTCATGCTATGGAATTGGTTATTATGTTGGAACAACTATATCTACCAAGGCTTCTACTAGAATGGTTTGCGGCTTAGTTGGCGCAATAGGAATCATGATGGTAGAAATGACCATATTTATTATCAGAGCAATAAAAATGGAAAGTGTCTATGAAAGAAATAAAAATAGTATAAATAAAACTAGTCACATCCAAAAGAGCGATCATCCCAGCACGGTAAGTGCCGACAACGACTTCAGCGCGATTTCTTCGGATGAAGAGACTAGCGACGACAAGGAAACCAAGAAAACCAAATAAACAAATTGTAATAATGTACAAACCATATAAATTTTATTTCTTTTTGGGAGTTCTCTTCTCTGCACTATTGTTGCGCGCCTTCCCTTTATTCGGACTCAGATCTATCGACACACTGCCTCGGATGGATGCATGTTCTAGTCGGGATAAAAGTTGAATGAGTTTGGTTGGCGATAGCGGTTTCCCACCTCGTAAGCTAGTGCACTTGTCATAGAGTGTTGACTTCAAGCGTTTATCATAGTAATTTTCAAGTTCTTTCTTCTTCTGCTCCAGCATGTGGGTTTGATAATCAGAATACCTCCGCCGCTTTTCGTCAGCTTCTAATTGTTGGGATTTAGTCATTCGTTTTGGTGATTTATATGGTGATTTATATGGTGACTTAGGTGGTGATTTTTGTGGTGATTTTGTAAAACTCATTGATGTGTTAGTGTACTGCTGGCTGGATACACTGGTGGCTTTCATCTTCAACAGTGAGAGGTTGCGTACCTCACCATCTATCTTGATAATATGAGGCAAGAATGATATTAATCGGATGCGCCAGTCACTGTACTTACTCACTAAGGGATTGGCCTCCAAACCGATATCTGTTAGCTTGGGACACATACCGAACATATGGAATGTAAATGGATCATCAATATTGTTGTTCTGCAGATACAACTGCTTTAGTGTACTTGGAAGCAATGTAATAGTGGTGATGCTGTTGTAAGAAGCATTCAACGAGATCATGTTGACGGATCCAAGTCCTTCTATACCTGATATTTGATTGTGTGAAATATCCAGCCGTTTCAACGACGCTGGAAAGATGCGGTCGCAGTACAGAGTGCCCGTTAGCATGTTACTCCTTAAATTTAGATCAATTAAACTGCATAAAACACGAAAATCAAGGGTTACACTGGAGTGTAAGCTGTTGTGAGACAGGTCCAAGACAAGAATCTGCGAAAGCGATGACTGGGGAAATGGAAAAGTAGTGGCATTGAAGGTCTCAAGATTGTTGCCACTGAGGTCTAGATGCGATGCAATCAGTGACTTACCTACAAACTGGAAGGAGTTATTGTTGCTGTCTATGACGGGATCCTTCTTCTCAGGCGAATCTGAACCAAATAATGCTTTCATATGCTCTTGCTTTAGATGCGTGAAGATGTCTTTCTCAATGTTTATTAAACTATCAGCAAGTGATTGAGGTGTTGCAGTATATGGTGACAAAGACATCAATTTACTACCGACGTTGTCACCGTCGGGACTACTTGGAACATCACTACTGAACGTGACATTCGATTTACTGATTGGTGAGACATCAATACTCGGAGCAGCAGCGAGATCAGCTTCGTTACTCACTGCAACAGCTTTTTTAGATGGCGAGGGACTGTCAGCAAGCAAGTCTGGATTTGTAGCGGCATCACTGACCTGGTCTTGCGATGGAACTGCACTCACTGTCTTGACATCAATTTTTTCACTAGTATTTACCTCGGGACTTTTCTTATCATCGATACTCCCACTCGCAGTTGCTGCCACAACATGATCAACAGTAGCAGTTTTACTTAAATTATTGAGTATGTAGCTTTTCATATCTACATGAGCAGCGTTACTAGGCGACACTGTTTGCTGCTTGTGACTAGGACTTGCATTACGTGACGCATTGCGCGTGTTGCTAGGGCTGGCGTTTCTCACAGCGGGACTCGTAGGTCTACTGTGCGACTTCTTATTAGCTGTGTCTATAAATATTATCTCATTGATTATATTATCAATTTCTGGGTTATTTACATTCTTTTTCTTAGGACTTGTTGCTCGCGATGAACCCTTATTTGGACTGGAACTTCTGCTTTTACTAGTCACTACGTTCTTATCATCGGTTACCTTTGCACTGTTGGAATTGTAAACAGTTTGGTTATTAACAACGTCAACTTGGGATATGGCATTGATCTGATCTACATTGAGGCAAGGAAGCTTACCCAAGTAGACCATCTCATCAACTACCGCATTTTTAATATCAGTAAACGTGATATTATTTGACTTGGCAATAGAAACTGGGTATCGAGCCCATGCATTTGAGCCGAATTGATCGATCCACAAAGCAGATATCGTATCCTCATTGAGGAATCCATTAAGATTTCGCTTCTTCATGATCGTTGTTATTAATTTAAATAGTTTAATGTTGTAATTAGCATGCTCTAGGATTGGTAAATAGAATGTAATATCTTGTCGGATACTACTATCACAACCAGAAGGTAAAGTCACATCTACTAAATAATTACTACTTAATTGATCACTTATTTTTTTCGAATTATAAGTTTTAACTTGACTTTTGATCATATCTAACAGGTTATTCAAGGATGCATTAGTAAGCAACTTGTTATTACTTATAGTCAACTTTAATAGTAAATATGGTTCTATGCGCAATATATTGACAAGTATACCAAATACATCATCGGAAAGGTTACAATTTGTCAAATCAAGCTTATATTTTCCATCTCTATTCTTTATCCGCTTGTCGATTTCAATGATCACTTTCTTGTAACTTTCATCTGGTATTCCTTTCTCCTGACATCCAGCGACAAATTTATTCTTTAAATTTTCATAACCATTTTCTTCATTTAGATCTATACTTACAATATCCTCATCAATGTTCTTCCTGCTAGAACTGAATTGCTTCTTTAATAATCCCAACATACCTTAATCTAATCACACACGTGGGATCCGCGTTAGTGTGTGTGTGAGTGTGTAGGAATACTACTCGTGTGTCATCATTTCAACTGTAACTTTAGGGATTAGTAACTGAAAACGAAGAGAAGAGATTGAAGATTAATAGATAATGATAGAAGATAATAACATCTGATGAATGCAGTGAAACCAATTCTTTGTATCGTTTTAACAATTGAACGTGATATCGTCACTACAAGAGCAAAAATGCAGGAATATTGCAAAATTGTTACTATCTCAGCAACAGCCTCCATTTCAATGATCATCTAATCATTATGCACAATCAGCAAGTATAGTATAGTCGCTTTAAGTTCATTTTGTACACCGGTCCCGTTTATACGTTGGCTAGCTAAGCCGGCTCATTGAAAGGGAAAAGCGAGAGTTGAAGTGAAAGAGTGAAAGGGAGTACTCCTCTGAGGGTTCAATTTATTCATTGAAAGGGCTAGGGGGCTATATATTGAATAAGCATTGTAATAAGATGTCTGAAGCTGAATCTACACCCGTATTGGAAGTGAAGATAAGTTCGTACTATATTGTTGGTGATGGGCTAACATTCGATCAGCATTACTTTGTAGTTAACGTGAGTCTATATCCGTCATCATTAAGTTATTTTGTTGATCGAAATTATGTTGATTTTGTTGATTTAGATAAAAAAATAAGAAAGAAATTTCCTCATACATGTATTCCACCATTACCACTAATGGAGAAGGAAGTCATTGAAAAATACCTAAGTAAAGTAGCTACTAATGGCAAATCTATCACTCCTATAGCTACAGCTGGAGCTCAGAAACCAAAGGAATGGTTTGTGGGTTCTAATGATCATAATCCATTACTCATTCCTATCGTAAACGATAATTTTAGAACAATAAATGACAATAACTACTCCAATAAGATTGATGATTTAACTATGTATTTATTGGCATTGTTGAATCTACACGAGATTGTGGCATCTGAAGAATTGCAATATTTTTTTGATGAAGAAGTCTCATCGATGCAAGTTGATATAAAATCGTTGAATCCACTTAATGTCCACGATATACTTTTACTCAACAATAACGACAGCACTGTTACTGTTAGGAAAGAGTTTCAACTCAATATAGCCATGAAAAAGGATCAAATCCTTATCTGGCGTTTCAGTACCAAGTACTATGATATTGGATTCAGTGTGGACTTCAATGAGGAGACAAAGATAGTATACACTAGGTACAACAGCCACCAACAGACTGCCATGGGTTCGTTAAAGGCGACGGAAGACGGCACAGTATACCTCAAATGGGATAATAGTTATGCTAAATTGAGGACAAAGAAGTTGTCATATGCTACCCGAGTGATCAAGCAAGAAGATTACGATATTGGGTTTGGCAAAGCAATGGAAGTACAAAGAGAAAAAAGAAAATTTTTATTACAACGTCATGCATTAAAGAAATCTGTTATTACTCATGCATCGAAACTATCATCTGGTGTAGTGCATACTGCATCAGTTGTTCATGAAGAAAATGTTGAAGAAAGACGTCATATACAACAATTAGAAAGTGAAATTTATCGATTGAATAATGAAATTGAGACTCTTTGCACCGACATCGACACCGCCGCTGACGAGATAGATGACTTGGAAGCTCAAAAGATAGCCGCTGAAGAAGCGTTACTATTAGCTGAAGAAGCACGTGATCAAATGTCGTCTTCTTGGCGTTTTACAGTAACACAGTTGGAGGCGTTGAAGCAAGAACATCAACAAATTCAACAACAAAATAGTGATATGAAGAAGGAGAAAACAAATTACCTGCTGCAAATACAAGCATTAACAACTGCATTAGGAACCAAAAATATAAGCATACCGGCTATTCCTAGTGCATCAGACAGTGATGAAGTGTCACTATTACGTAAAGCACTTGAAAACGCACAATTAGAATTATTAGCTCTCAAGCAACGCAATAACCAGGCTGTGATGGACGCTCGCACGAAAATACGGATGGAGATGGAGTCGGAGATAGCATCATTGAAACAAGAATACGAGTTAAAGTATCAAGAACTGAAGGATAGCTTAAAGAGTGAGTATGAAGAAGTCACCGCTGGATATCAAGCACTACAAGTTAGATACGCCGAAGAGGTGCAGAATCACGCAATGCTCAAGCATTCCATCTCGTCATTAGTGAATAATTCTCATGAAAGTTCCGAGATAAAATGAATAAAAAACGCCTGTTATAAACCTGTAGTTATGTAAGAATACTTATTTTTGCTCATATCCCACGCCGTTGTTGGCTAGCTTGTACCTCTCTTTATACGCCAAAAGCTCTTGCACGAATGGCCGCAATGCATCCTTATCTGCTTTAGCCGCCTTCATATCGCGGATGACAGCACCCGTTGCCACTATTTTCTCAGCTAATTCTTCTTTACTCAACTTGTTACCTATTTCACTAAAATCTGGAAGTTTTTGGTCAGGATGCGATGAACTGTACACGCCGCTGCTGCCATTCTTCTCTTTGTTCTCTTTATTCTCTTTCTGCTGTAACTTAGGGAACACGGGGACTACCGCTCCTAACGGCTTACCTACAGCTATTCGACTGGTTTTTATTGATGCGAATGAGCGCAGTTCATTTGTTGCATCGAGCCCTAATTGCTGCAACAGATTATCACTTGAAGTAGGTGTGATTGGAGACAATAAGACCGCCAACACTCGGATAGTCTCCGCTAGCACATACAACACCGTATTCATTCGCTCCACGTCGCCTTGCTTCTTCAGCGTCCATGGCGCATTCACATCGATGTATTTATTTCCTAATTTAGACAATTCAACGATACTTTCACAGACTCCTTTCAGATCTTGCA
>JACCDO011948215.1_pt1 | contig 15167 bp, 10 predicted proteins | sample 7446101 | NCBI WGS metagenome assembly JACCDO01 (sample SAMN15323440, study PRJNA562643) | freshwater metagenome | isolation source: river surface water | place: USA:Blue River Watershed | collected 2017-08-16
CTGATGCTTGTGCAGCACAAGCCGCACTCTCCTCCACCTGTGCCAACAAGGTGGTTAATATTCTCCGAGAAGAATTTCCTGTTGAATTTAAAAATTTCCAAACATGCCTTGATAAAAATGATTTCAGATATAACGACTGCCGCAACACAGAAAAGGCTTTCTTAGAAAGGTGGAATGCCAAGAATGGTGCAACTGCGTAAAAGCTAAATCACAATCAATCAAGTTGTCTGAGAATAAATCTTTATGAACGACCGGGGCGTTCGCATCCTTATAATGATTAGTATACTGACGATTATACGAGACCTGTGTTAGGGAATTTTACGGATGTTAAAGGAAATTTCTAAAAGTTGTCTATACATAAATTAGGATGATTCAACAAGTTACTATATTTCTCCTCTCATGGTCACGTTCCTACTCATCGAACTTTTTATTTATTATTTACACCGTCACAAAAATACAGATAATAGAGTTGCACATCCCGCATTGTTTACAATATTGTTGTTTGAGACTGCTTTTTTATGTCCACTGATGTCAAGTACATATATCTCTTAACAATCATCCAAGTGTTCATGCCATTCAGAAAACACTTTCCTCGTGAGAGGTGCGCTACGCCGCTTCTCTCGCCAGCGAATCAGAGGCCGGCCTCTGGTCTTGCGATGAATGCGATAAACCAGTGCCCCGAACACTATGGAAATCCCTACTACGCCTAATTCTGTGATGTCATGAGAGTATAAAACACACGACAGCAACGTACTGAGCAAGATACGCAATGACATAATAATGCTGAATACCACTGCACCGAAGTTCTTCACGGTATAGAAGATAAAGAGTTGACCAATGTTGGCTGTCAATGTGAATAAAATCAAATGAAAGAAAAACGAAGGGTGGTCGTATACAAAGCGCAAAGAAACAGATAGCTCTTCTTGATGCACTAAGGTGATGAAAGAAAAAACCGAACTGAAGCCATTCATGACAAGCATCATTTGAATCGGACTCATCTGCTTGTGTAGCTGGAACATACGAGATTGCCACTGACCAGTAAACGAGTCAAACGCAAGGAAAAGTCCTAGCAGAATGATGCCACACCATGCATCTTTCACGCTTTCAGGATCACCGAACACATTCGCTTTGAAATCAATCGTCTCAGAGGAGTCTAAGAACAAGTAAAGGCCAAAGGCAACTAATGCCGCGGAAACATATTCAAAGGTTTCGTAGACCCGATTGTGCATAAAAGTGCCCATAAGCATAGTTGGTACCATCTTGAATGCTTTTGCAAGCATTTGCGTAGGGAAAGAGACGTATTTCAGGGCCTCATACTGGCACCACGACGACAGCATGTTGGCCACCGATGGGAAAGAATACTCCCACAATGGGGACTTGATGAGGACCACTTTGTAGTGGTAAATTAGCATAGCCGAGAGAATAAGGCCACCAAGGCGACTCATAAACACCAAACCATAGCTATATTCGAAAAACACTCCATCATAGGGCATGGTCAGCATGCGCTCTTGTAAAACCCCCCAAATGCAGAATGTGATGTTTAAACCAATCGCACAAAAGATTGCACGCTGAACAACTTCTTCTTTAGTACCTTCCGGTTCACCCCATTCATTTAGATTTAAAAAAGAACCTGAATTTTCAGAAGAATGTTCAGAGGCTGACCTCGGGCCCTCATCTGCTTCGGATTCAGACATGGATTCACTGCGAAGCTTACTCTTCGACGCCGCAGTTTTCATAGGCATCTTTAGCATACCTTTGCCAGTAGATTCTACTTCATTAACATTATTTTCGTTCTCTTCTATTTTACTATTCATTGATTTCAATTCCAAGTTCCCAGATATATTTGCACTAACATTTCCATTATTTACAGGTTTTAAATCACTCAACTCATCCGATTTGGCTGAAGATTTTGTCACTATTTCATAATTAGACTGATTTTCATCATATTCCAATTCTTCTTCCAAATAAAAGCGAACAAGCATGTAGAAGGCGAGAATGAGAACCACATACATCAAAAAATTGACGCATAAGGTAAATATAATATCTGCCAAGTTGGCAGGATTTTGCCGCGTGTTAAGCGGCATTTTCGAAGAGATAATACTGTTGTTTTACCTGGTGGAAAGGGAAATATAAGAGCCTTCCTGTTTGCAAGTTAGACGATATCAAAGCCCCCAAAGAATTTATATTTTCGCTCTTAGGTTAAAAAAGATATAGAAGAGGGAACGCTAACATTATTGAAATCAACCATAAACAGATTTTATCATATTAAAGACCTTTAAAAGATCGTGAGAATACTTTTGTTGTTGGTTATTTTCTCTGCAAGCTGACTGCGACAATTCGAAGTTTCAATCTCATTATTAATACATCAATTACCTTATATCAAAAGAAAAAATGCCAAACATTCGCTTGAAATGGAAGACCGATTTGGAAAAAGGAGTTATAATAACTAATTATGAAAGACGTGGCTGGCAACGCACGACTGATAATGATCCCGAGTGGAATATTTACTGGGCGTCGGTTACAACTGTGCGTCAGATTTTTAATCCAGATACAGGATATCGATTAACTGACATGCAGCTTATTAATCACTATCCTAACCACTTAGAATTGACTCGAAAAGACCTCATGCAGAAAAATATCAAGCGCTACATTAAAGAAATGAACAAAAGTGTCGACATTAATGGACAGAATTTCCTTGATTTTATTCCCACTACATATCTTTTACCAGCAGATTATACGTTGTTTGTTGAAGAATTCCGCCGCAACCCTAATGCAATGTGGATTATGAAGCCTACAGCTCGTTCTCAAGGAAAAGGAATTTTCATTATTAATAAGTTAGCTCAACTGAAAAAATGGAGTTCTCAGTCACGTTGGGCACAAATGCCTTTAAAAGAAGCATATGTCATTTCTAGATATGTTGAAAATCCACTTCTTATCGGTGGCAGAAAATTTGATTTACGAATTTATGTTTTGGTGTCTAGCTTTCGCCCACTCAGAGTTCATCAGTACGTGCATGGATTTGCGAGATTTTGCAATAAAAAATATAGTAACGATATAGGGGATGTCGATAACCCATTCATTCACCTCACTAATGTCGCCATTCAGAAGCACGATGTGGATTATAACCAAAGACACGGCGGTAAATGGCACGTGGAGAATTTACGTCTATACATTGAATCCGCTTTTGGCTTGGAAGCTTCCAATAAGCTTTTCCAGAGCATGGATCAGCTGATAATTAATAGCTTGAAAGCTGTTCAAAACGTTATGATCAATGATCGGCACTGCTTCGAGTGCTACGGATACGATATCCTCATCGACCAAGATTTGAAGCCCTGGTTGCTCGAGGTCAACGCCAGTCCCTCGTTGACAACAACTACCGACAGTGATCGCATCATTAAATTCTCTTTGTTAAGAGATATTTATGCGATTGTTGCTGCTGGTGTACCCGCAACAGTGCCAGATACGTGCAAATCCATTTACGGCAATTTAGGAAGCAGTAGCGTACGGGGCAAGGATGCAGCAAATGCCACTTTTGTTGGTGAAGATAACTCGCGCACACCAATGAAAAATGTAGGTGGCTTTTATGTCTTGTATGACGAAGCTCAAGAAACGGCAGCGGCTCAAGAAGCGCAAGCAAAAGAGGACGAGGAGGACCGACGCAAAGGAGGCAGGGGCAAGGGTGGCGTCGAGTGGCGGTAATGCTTCATATCACACAGTATCATATTTGTGCATGGAAAGAGAGTGCTCAACGCTCTTCCCATGCGCCACTTCACTGCAATATTTCGATCAATCGAACAAGATCTCAGATTTTTAACTAAATACATTATAAACAGTGTAAACTATGCTCCTGCTGCTACTTTCGCTTTCTTTTCCTCAATGTAACCCTTTAAGAACAGCTCCCCTGCTTTATACGAAGAGCGCACTAAAGGACCAGAAGCGACATACTTGAATCCCATACCCTCCGCCACCTTCTGCCAGTGCTGGAACTCTTCTGGGGTGTAGTAGCGGTCTAATTTGCGATGCTTCTTGCTAGGACGCAAGTACTGACCGAACGTGACAACATCGACATCATTTTTACGTAAATCTTCAAGCACTTCTTGAATCTCTGTAGCCGTTTCCCCAAATCCTAACATGAGGCTAGTCTTTGTGACAAGTTTTGGATTCGTTTGCTTCGCGAATCTCAACACTTCCAAACTTTGCTCGTATCCAGCGCGGTAATCTCTCACACGCTTTTGTAGGCGTTTGACGGTTTCCATATTATGCGCAAATACATCTAATCCACTACTCGCAACGCGACTAATGCACTCTTTGTCTCCACGAAAGTCTGGAGTCAAGCATTCAACTGTTAGATTCGGTACACGCTGCTTTAGTAAACGAACAGTTTCTGCGAAATGATTACTTCCCTGATCTGGAAGTTCATCGCGATCAACGCTTGTTAAAACGACATAGGATAATCCCCAGGCACTGATTGCTTTGCTCACATTTTCAGGTTCCATGGGATCTAATGGAGCTGGAGTACGCGAGGTTTTTACATGACAAAAAGTACATCCTCGAGTACAAGTATCACCCATTATCATTATGGTGGCCGTAGCAGTATCCTTGCTTCCACCCCAGCATTCACCAATATTGGGGCAGCGGGCTTCTTCGCAAACGGTTGCTAATTTAAGAGACCGAACAGTGTTTCTTAACCTTTCATAGTTCTCCCCACTTGGCATCTCTGCTTTAAGCCAATCGGGCTTCGCAAGGCGTTCTTTGACAGCTTTATTACGTTGTATAACGACGTCCCCTTCAATTTTGGCATCACTAGAAAAAGGGAATGAAATCTGCTCAAAAAAAATTAAGTTATTTCGTAAAACAGTTCCAGGCAACCGCCTTGCAGCTATTCCAAAACAGGGCAACATAAAATTTATTGCACTCTGGAGTGTATTTGCAGCAATTTCCCAATTGAAAAAACATCATCAGAAACTTTGAAGCGTCCAAGGAATTTTTGAAGGGAAGAAAAAAGGAATCCAGCAATAAAAACGATCGAAAAAGAGAGTAGACGGGAAGAAGCAAAAAAACAACGATCGCGACAAGACTTGAACTCGCAATCTTTGCCGTCGGAAGGCAACGCCTTATCCATTAGGCCACGCGACCATCCCTTCCTGTGTGGACCGAGTTTCCTCGGTCCACACAAAATGTGTTTTAAAACGAAATCTTCAAAAAATGAATTTATGTAAAAATTACTTTTAACTTTTTGATTTTTTTTGAAGGTGTACAAATTAGTGATGCCCCAAAGTACCACCAAGAACAGCTTCTATAAAAACTTTGGGAAAATTACATAGTATATTATATCATAAATAGTATGGGCGTGAAGAAGGCCCCTCAACGAACTTTGGCGGCTACACGAGCTGCTCACGCCGAGTTAGAAGAGCTAATCATGATTTTAAACACAGATGTTACGAGACTTTCAAGCGAAGTTGGAGCGAAGCAATCCGTTAATGAAAAAATACATTCGCAAATAGGAAAACTAACAACTTTGCTAAATCAGTTGAATGCAAAAAAGGATCTGGATGCCAAAATCCACGAAGCTGCCATCGCAGCATCCACTTCAGCACAAAAGAAAATAACAGATGACTTTAGCATCTTTGTTCCTAGAATATCCGAACGCATAAATCGGGTTTCTGAAAGCAGAGAAGCGGCTGATAAAGAAAATATGGAACTTAGAGAAAAGCTTCTTGCCGGTGCGGACGAATTTGAAGCAAGAAGAGCACGTCTTTTGGTCGAGATCGGCAAAATGGAGGCTACGAAAAAGAAGATAGCGGTTGCTAAAAAGGAGCCATCCCTTACTGCTGATGTATCATTGGCTCAGGAAAACGATACCGATCAAATAAAAACTGAAACAAATGAAAGAAAAAATTCTACGGAAAAATCACCCTCATCAGAAGTTGCGATCTCAAACCTAGAAGAATCAGAAGAATCAGCCACATCAGAAGCCGAGGAAGAAGACGAAGAAGCAAAAGAAGAGGCAGCACTACTGCAGCAAATGGAAGTCAATAAGAAGGAGTTCGAGGCGGCCTCCTTCGCACTCTATGAGACAGAGCTTGAACTTCGCAAAAAAATTATATTTCAAGCCAATTCATTAACCAAGTTACAAGAAGAACTTGCGATAGCAAACCAAACCTTTCAAAACCAATCATCAGATATCGAGACATTAGTACAGCAAATCAACGCAATGGAGAAAGAGCATGAATTGAACAAGACTCGATTGGTTGAACTCAGTGCGAAGGTTGATGCACCCGAATCACTTACTGCAGCTTTACAAGAAGCAGACAAATATGACAAACTAGCACAAGCACTAGAACGCGCAATTGATGCCATGAAATCGAGCCCTGTCTCTCCGGCATGACGGAATCAGGAACATGGGTGAAAGTCAATAGCACATCTGCGCTCGAGGTCATTACTTTTGTTATTTCATTATGTACAATATTCATATAATTGAGATCAAATGACAGCTATCTACACAACGCAAAGCAACATTACTTGAGCAAGTTGTTATAGGATGCCATCCACTGATTCGGTCGCAAATGTGAAAAATCAGGAAGTTCAGATGTCTCTCTGATCTTCGTGCCAGCTAAAGCTGCTGCCTTTGCTTCTTTCTCTGCGGCCTTCGCAGCCTTTTCTGCCTCTTTCTCTGCCTCCTTCGCTGCTGCCTTTGCTTCTTTCTTTTGAATCTTTTCCAACTCTTTTTGTCGTTTTGTTTCTGCGACCATTTCTTCGTCCGAATCAGTCAGGGGGTATTCAATTGTCGTGACATCTTTTAAAGTATTTCGTTCTAAAAATAACTTTGCAGCTAATTTGCGTCGGTCTCGAATGCTAAGCAAGCGGTCGTCATCATCCAAGCAAGGATCTACTATCTCTCTGAAAAACCTCCGCCATAGCCTTTGCGTTTGCGGATTCATAAAAACGAGTTGTTCATGTCCATAGTGCGTGACTACGTTATTAACAACAAAAGCCTTCTCATAATCATTTCGTGCAAGAGTAATCAGGTCATCTTCAGTTCTCTCGGAGGTGTAGAAAGTCTGCCGTGCGGGGTCGAACACGACCTCCACGCCATTGCCCAAAGTAACATCTATCGGAGGATCTTTCATCAATTTATCCCTTGCACCTTTTGTTGCAGCTTTTTGAGCAGCTTTCTCTGCTTTTTGCAAAGCAGCTTTTGCTTCTTTCTTTGCACTGGCCGTGGTTGCTTTTGCTAGTTTCTTTGTGGCCTTGTCTATGGCTTTTTGCAGTGCAGCCTGCCCGCCTTGTACACGATCAAGAAATTCCTGACTTACTTTGCCAAAGATAATACCATCTTGCAAACATTTTTTAGCCTTTTCGACACTATCTAGGGATGCTCCCATGCCCACGACCCATAGCTCCAGGTCAGGCCGCTCGGCGTGATTTTCGAAGGATCCTGTCTTCATCTGCATGATCAAATGATCGAACATTTCCTCTTCAATTCTAGCATATCGCAGTAAAGAACCATTCTCTACAGGGACATATGGTAAAGCGATATCCCATCTTGGTGTGCATTGTCGGGCTGTTATGATAAGGTCTACATCATTTTTCCAAACAGCAACTCTGCGACGCAGCGGCGTCCATAACCGCCTTTTCCGCTGTGCTTCTGTTTCATACCCTATATCTTTTGCTGTTTCAGATGAGGAACTAGCATCTTTACTTTCACTGGAGGTAGAACCACTTGTATCAGTTACACCTGTTGCCGTGCTGCGACTGCTCCCATCAACGCTGCGACTACCCTCGGTAATACTACCACCTAAGCTTTCTCCTACCCTACTTTCATGAGATTCAGAAAACGAAACTGTGCCCTTTACACTTCCTCGATCGCTTGCATTTTTACTTTCACCAGAGGTAGACCCATTAATTGTCGCACTTCCTGATGCATTCAACAAGCTTGATTGATTCATGCCCTAAACTATCTTTCAGTCAAACATTTGAGTATCAGAATCAAATAAGTCTAGAAAAAGACAGGACTAAAACGAAGTTTCAGTTTCGAATGAAGACTTCCCGAAGACTTTAATCCAACAGTTTGAACCTGCAAAAATGACAATTACACAAAGTGTCAGATTGAATATCACGTCTTGGGTGTTATAAAAATTGCGATAAGCTCGCTTGCGAGCGAATTATAGACATTTGGGGCATAGAAGTAAGAGAAATATGCCCAAAAATTTAGTCACAATTGAGGGTTTACATGAAGGTGCCATACGCGCGTTATCATGTACTTTTAAAAGCAAAGATGGAGTTCCTCTTATTCTATCAGGTGGAGAGGATCGCCACCTTAATTTAAGTAACGGATTGACCGGGGAATTTATAAAAAAAGTACCTGCATTTACCGGAAGACCAGGCCACCCAGGACATAGGGATAAGATCTACGCTATTGCAGTGTGGGCTGCAAAGAATGGGGATTGCTTCGTAGTGAGTACAGGGGAGGACAAATTGATTAGAGTATTTAACTTAGAAGATCTTAAACCAGTACGCACAATGCAAGGCCACCAAGAATATGTACATACGTTGCAAGTGATAGATGTTGTCTCGCAAGTGATTACAGCTAGTTACGATAGGACAGTCCGAATATGGGATCTGTATACAGGTGAAGAGCTAAATCAGTTTAGACAAGCAAAAGTCTTATTTGCAATGGATTTTTGTGTGAAAACATTGCACATGTTTGCAACAGGATCTGCTAATAATGTGCATGTCTGGAACGTTGAACATTGGAAACAGGATAATCGTTCACAAATAACACTGGAAATGCGCTCTCACAAACGTACTATAACCGCACTTGCGTATCCTCGCCATGACAGGATCATATCAGGTAGCGATGATGGTTATATGTGCCATTGGAATCCTGAAATTCCAGATGCGCCGTTGCTTCAAAAGATCAATACTCAGTCACCCATATATTCCATGCGATATTTTGATGATGGATGCGCTTATTTACTAGTCACGGCAAATTGGAGCAAACCATTTAACATGCGTATTTGGAATTTAGAACCAAAAGAAAAACCCAAAGCTGATGATGACAGCTCCTCAGAGGAGCTCGACAGCGACGAGGAGAAACCGCCCAAAGAAATGTTATATTGTTACACCATTGACCAGGGAGTGGGCCATACAGCCGCAATTGTTAATCTTGCGATTCTTGATGATGGAAAACCTACTCATGTCAAAGAAACCGCGCGTAAGACTGAAGCAGACGTGGATACCAAGCTCGTCGCCAGCGTGTCTCACGACGGTACCATCCGAACATGGGATTTTCGTCCGGCTATTGAGTCCATTCATCGTGCTCGCTTTATGGCAGGGGCGCAAACACAACGAATGGTATAAATTGTACAACTATTCACATTTACATGCTTTTTCATTCATTTCGTCAGTCGCTTTAGTATATATTTGTGATTATGTTTTAATTTGTGTTATTTATATTAGATACAAGGCCCGTTAAAGGCATTCTGAATCTCAAATGAAACATATCTTGCTTTGAGATCAGTATTATCGAAAGAGATTCCACAGAAGTACGTTGATGCGAAAGGGTGGGCAAGTAGCCAAGTGAATCCTGCGGAACACATCGCACATTACATGGTGATTCTATAAGTAATATATCTACCAGCAGTCTCTGATGGTCTTGTAATCTTCACAACTTGTCCAGATTTTAAACCTAAGTATCTTGCAATAGGGTCCTGTTGCTGGATTCTGGGTAATTGAGATGGCTTCAAGCGATATCGGGTCAAAAGCTCTTGCTTCTGAATTTCGGTAAGCACCACATGAGTGGGTACCAACTTATGCTCCGTAATGTCCACTAGAAGCTCAGCGTCACGAAAATATTCAATTCTGTAACCTCGCTGGGTTACTTCTCGAATTGCTTGTTTGGCAAATGCCGTCAGATTCGTCTTGACAACAATGATAGCTTTGTATACATTTTCAGCTTTCATGCGCTCACAATATGTTTTAATGGGTTTGACACCAACCTTATCATCTTCTGGGAAGAATACAAAAATTTGGTCTGAGCTATCATCAGCTTTTTCTAATAGTATAGTCAAAGATTCACGAGATGGGCTGTCACCAAAGCTTTCACGAAACTGATCTGTGGTTTGCTCAAGATTTTCATCTGCAACAATATACCCGCGTTTTGATAGCATTTTAAAGCATGTTTTGCGCACACGATAGATGCGAGATACTTCTGCAGAGAGGCCTCCGATGGACATCGCCGCCTCAGCCATTCTTACTTTTTATTTAAACAAAAATACGAAGAGAGGTGCACTAGGTCTAATAAGAAAAGCGCTTGCCGATTCCAAAGCAAAACACTTTATCGATCTTCTACGTCCTGAGAAGGAGAGAAGTATAACCGGAATCTCCTGTTTCTGTTTTCCTTTGGAGTCAATGGAGATTTTTAGCGGGCTGACGCAATATTTGTTTGTCCAAATGATTGGAGGAAACCCCTTTCAGTTTGTGGCGCTTCTTGAAACATTTGCTTTTACTGGTGGTACATATTCATCAGCAACCTTCTTTTAGAAATTATTTTATTCAGAAATGGGAAATAGCATTGCATGTACATTAAGCTCAGATGAACTTAATTCTTACAAGGAATCCACTGTTTTTACAGTTGAAGAGATTAAGAGTTTATGGCAGCATTTTAAGGGAATAGCAGGAAACGACAGTGATTTTATCACGCGGGCGAAGTTTCAAGCATTAATGCTTTTCCGAGATACAATCATGCTTGATCGCATCTTTAGAGTATTCGACGAGGATGATGACCAAAAAATTTCTTTCGCAGAATACCTAAAATGCCTTTCTATGATATCAAACAAAGCTAGCGAAACTCAAAAATTGCAATTATCATTTCAAATGTACGACTTTGATGGTGATGATAAGATTAGCGTTTCGGATCTAACTTCAGCCCTAGCTGCCACACTGAGAGAACACGACGTAATAATCGAGCGGTCTGAAATCGACGAGATTGTACGGGAAACCATGGATGAAGTTTGCCCTGAAATACCGGGAATGATATCCATGCAAGAATATGAGACACTTGTCGCACAAAGGCCTCAAATGCTGAGTAGATTATCTCTTAATTTGAGCGGGATAATTGCAGAATACTCACAACAGCCTCATTAGTAATAGTAGTTATCGTGCATAATTCCACGCGTGATGATTGAAGAAGCACACTGTATTTTATATGTCCATTTATTAATATAATTTATTGCAATCTATACAATTCGGCTACTGTTTACATAACATATTTTTTGACAATTGTGCATCCAGTCGAGCAACAGCATGAGCATTCATCTTAGGATCACTTTCTTTTGCATGACCTGAAGCATACATATTAGGTAGGACAGCTTGTACGATAGTAGCCATGATCTTTTGCAAACGGTCTCTAAATTTCCGACTTGTTGTGGGTTCAGTTGATTTGGACAACTTGTCGTTGGCAGCCGCATTGGAATGCTCGAAGTGCACAACATCAGCGCCTACGGCAATAATGCAAGCTGGCGACAACGAGTCGACATCAACGAGTCGTCTGGTCGACTGCATTTCACTGCGAGACCGATCTGTATGAGGAGCCTTAACCTGAGGATGTACCTTTGTCAAGGTTCTGTACATTCCTGCAGCCGTGCATAAGAGTGCATCAATGCCCCCATCAACCCCCAGATAATGCGCAGGGGCCAACAAAGGGATAACCATTCGTGTGATGAACCATTCAAAAAACGCACTATCAAGAACTACAGCACCACCTAATTCCACGAAGCGTGTCGTTACCGCATCTGCGAGCCCATTCTCTCTCTCCGCCTTCCAGTATGTTTCTTGCAGATATTTATATGGATGCGATATTGTGGTAAGTCGACCTGCACTTGCATCTTTAGGTGACCCGACCGACATCAGAGGCTGCGCAATGACAGGAGGCTCAGCGAAGGCGCATTCCATAATCCGAAAGAATCTCTCTGGACGGAAGCCTTCCAACGACACATCTCCATCCAAAAGCCAAACCTTTTTATACCGTGATAAAAGTGGTAATAAATATGGATATTGAAAGGCTTTAGGATAAGCATGTATGTTGTACATAGGAATGTCCCCTCTGTCGGGACGGATGAGCGCCTGCTCTTCCATCTCTAGATCCCACACGCTAGGCTTGGATGCTTTGCTGCTTGCTACATTTGGTTCTATTTCAGATTCTAATCCAGTACGATCTGCTAACAATGTCGGTGATGCGAACTTGATATAGTGTTTGAACAGCGCTGGGTTCATGCGCTGGAGAGCATCACGAGCCAGCGCATCTGTGCTCGACCCACCATCCGCAAAAAACTGGCCATCTGTTCCTTTAGGATTGGAGCGGGAGCTGTATCGCTTCAATAACACACGTTGCTCTTCTGTCTCTTGTAATAGTTCCATATTGATGTGTGCCGCCTTTACGGACTCCTTGAAAGTAGATAACAACTCCTTATTACTGCTTCCACCATTCACACGAGAGGAGGCGGTATTATTTAAAGATTCAATAATGGATCTAGCATTTGGATCCATGTGATCATCATCTGAGTTATGAACAATGACAGCCCAATCGCAAAAGCCGCGCATCGTATGCATGTTATTAAGAGCCCTGTTGAAATCAGATGCTGTTGCCTCCAGAAACGCAACACATAGTTGCGAGTGTATCGTATCGCCTTTAATTTTTTTGGTTTTCTTGTTGCTTAATAGAGATAACATATCATCTATCGGGTGAAAGTGTTCAGGCAAAGTCACAACACCAAGGAGTGTGTCTGGCGACTTTACATCCGTTGGCAAATTTTTAATCGTCGAAGCCCTGGCAGCAACAATTGCAGCATATTCTACGTCAAAAATAGGTTTGCTATCCTCAGCGCTTTTACGCCAAGAGTTAAGATAAGCAAGCTCTTTAGTGGTAAGGTCATCATAACTTTTTGATATAAGCGAGGTTGACTGTCTCACCGAAAACGATATAGCAAGAATAACAGCCACGGCGCCGAGGACACTGAGGACACATCTAACACGAATCGATAAAGAGTTAGACGAGATTCCTGCAAGGAATCCCAAAATCCTGATTCCCATATCCACTTCCCTTTAGATCCACTTCACCCTATTTTCAGAAAAGATATAATACAAAATTAAATATATGTTAAAAAATAATGTTTGTTATATAAGATTGAGCTCGTTGAATCAATACATGCAACAATAAAATGGAGAGAGGGCAACCTTTCTTTTGAAAGGACTTTTGTATGTTTTGATAGGACAGACAGTACGGCGTCAGTCTGTGGGCTGAATCGTTCCCACCAACTCGCTTGGCCACCAAACCTCATTGACCACATTGACGGTATTTCATTATAGGTGAGTCATATTAAAAAGTTTTGCATGAGATCACGCTTATATATTAGCATAAAGTGACGAAAATGAACACTGAAAGCAATTTTGCTACAGTTCGCGAGCATTTTCAAGTCACATGGCGAGTGCTCGAAACAAGTAGTTTTGTCGATCAGATGAATGTATTGAGACTATATATCACCTAAATGTGATGTATATATATATCGGAACACATTTTGGTATATTAACATCTGCTTTAGGTCCTATGTCGAGAGCACTGGTTCACTTTAAGATATCTATTTATGTGTTGGCAGGGACTAACCTTATTCATTATAAACTCTTTATTTCCTTTTTTCGTAGATAGTGATAGGTCACAATGGGAGTAAGAACTAAGACTGTGAAGAAGAGCGCACGCGTGATCATCGAGAAGTACTACTCTCGATTGACGTTGGATTTCCACACCAACAAGCGGGTCACAGGTGAGGTTGCTATTATTCCCTCAAAGCGCATGCGCAACAAGATCGCTGGCTTCATCACCCACTTAATGAAGCGCATCCAGCGCGGGCCCGTCAGAGGCATCTCATTGAAGCTGCAGGAGGAGGAGAGAGAGCGAAGAATGGACTTTGTCCCCGAGCGCTCTGCTTTGGATCAGGATGTTATCATCATTGATAGCGATACGAAGGCTATGCTTGATAGCATCTCCTTCAAGGATATGGCTGGCATTGAGGTGAAAGCTGTCAACGCTCATTAAGTAATTGTTTGTACTATTAGAAATTAATCAGATAGCGTAAAATATTACATATCAGCGAATAAGATTAAAACCAGACACAGAAAGATGATCTTAAATAGGTTTCGTACAGTAAACAACTCTTCCTGACACAAACTAATTCTATTCTATGTATTCTTTGTTATTATTTTTTTATAAAAATATTTCTATTACAGATCTAAACAATCTAAACAGGCATTTCACACGGTAACAGCATTATCCTTCGTCACATGTCGTCATGATCCTGGAATGACCACAAAGCAAAGAGTTTACATGGAATCTTCATCATCTTTCTTGGTCTTTTTTAGTCCACCTTTATTCGCGATATTTTTACCTTTTGTCGTATTCCAAAAAGTACTCAATTGTACACGCTGCAGAGCTGCTACGAATTTGTCGTATTGAATCTCACCACCTTCACGACCCGTTTCATGCATATCATCACCAAAGAGCTCTTTAAGTTTTTTCTCCATAGTAGCACGTCCATATCGAGCATATAACATATTCATCGTTTCATCCACGCTGACTTTACCATTTTCGTTGTGATCATAGATGAGGAATTGAGTAAGGAAGAACATTCTGGAAGGCTCCAACCCAGTCTGGTCAAGAATATTGCGAGTAAACATAAGCTTGAACTCAGGCCAGTTAAGACATTGATCTAAATCTTCATCAACTTCCCATAGCATTTCTTGCACGTCTAGCTTGTTAGGAGCTTTTCCACCTTTTAATTTTTTAATCATTTCGGACACATCAGGGATGGAAATTTTCTTGTTAGGATTAGCAGCTACATTTTCAAGCTCGAAAATTAATTCATCAATGCGTTTGTGGCACGCTTCAGCATTATTTTCAAATCTCTCAAGATTTACAATTGCCGTGCTCATTTCATTTACTTCTTTTAAGCGCTGCTTACCACCGGTTAATAAATGTCGTAACTCTTCAATTTCTGACTGAATACGAACTTTACGCGAATAATCACATAGCATGTTGAATACACGACGAAGCTCTTTCTCCTCCTGATTTGTGACAGGGAGAGGTGTAGATTCTTTTTCCCCAGTCTCTGTCA
>JACCDO012401365.1_pt1 | contig 15167 bp, 21 predicted proteins | sample 7446101 | NCBI WGS metagenome assembly JACCDO01 (sample SAMN15323440, study PRJNA562643) | freshwater metagenome | isolation source: river surface water | place: USA:Blue River Watershed | collected 2017-08-16
ATATTATAACCTATTGATATTAATAAATCTTGAATTTGTTTATTTGGATAATACAAAGCATTTACAATTGTATACGGTGTAAATGATAATGAGCCTGAAGAATTTTGTATGTTATTAAAAAAATATGTTGGAGGTAATTTATAAATGTAATCTTTTTTTATACCAAATAATAAATATCCTGGATCATTATAATATGGTAATTCAGATTCTGAACATGTTATATTAAATATAAATATTGTTGAGTTTACGGAAATATATGTGGTATAATCTACTTTATCTAGACTTTGATATATTTTATCTTTTAAAAATATATCTGGATAATAAGGACTAAGGTCTAGTTTTATATTAAAATCTCCCATTTTGTTTATATATATAAAACATTTTTTATTATTAAATTTTTTTATATAATTTATATATATATGAATTCAGACGAACAATACAGACTAAAATATCTTAAGTACAAAAACAAGTATTTACAATTAAAAAATGAAATGGATAGAGAAATGGAAGGTGGAGGTTTTAGAACAAATTTTGGTACAAATTTAGCTAATTCTGCCAGAGGTTTATTTAGTAAAGTTACTGGTAAAAATGATTGTGACAAAGATGGAGTAACACTTAATAAAACAAAATTAACCGATGGACTTGGAAATTATCTTGATTTCTATACTATTACTTATGCTAAGGCATTATGGTCTAAAAAACCATCAGAAATAGTTAAAGAATTAAAAATTAGACAAGGACAAGTTAAAAATGGTTCTGAAATATTTGATTTAATTGAACTTGTACAATTACCTTGTCATCAAGTTATTGGATCTGATGGTAAACCAACTGATCAACTTCTTCCTGAAATTATTGATCCTTCCCTTAAAAAAATTGCAAAATTCATGGATAAAAATGTTAATAAAGATGATAACTATCTTAAACAAACGTCTATTCCTGATTTCCCTCTCTCACAATATTTAGCTTAAACTTTTTATATTAAATATTTTTTATTATATAAATAATATTTATAATAAATGGATAAAAATCTTCTTATACTACTTGCTTGTTTAATTCTTTTGTATTTTATTAAAGATATTATTATAGCTCTTGTTGTCTTATGTGTTGTTTCTTATATTATAAACTATGCTATAGATGATAAAACATATAAATCAGTTTTTGGACATTAAAATACTTTATTACAGTATGTTTTATAAAAATTGATTTTTATTATATATATTAAATCATTTATATTAATAAACTATAAAATGTCTGAGTTTACAAATAATTCTAATTTTAATCTTTTGTTTAATACAGAAGATACAGTTAATACGGAAAATACAGAAAATACAGAAAACACTTTAAATGAAGAACCTCAAAATAATTTAAATTTACAAACAGATAATAATAAAGAAAATAATAATGAAGAAGTTAATAATGAAGAAAATAATAATGAAGAAGTGAATGAAGAAGTTAATGAAGAAGTGAATGAAGAAGTTAATGAAGAAGTGAATGAAGAAGTTAATGAAGAAGTTAACGAAGAAGGTGGAGAAGAAGCTTATGAAGAAGAAAATGAAGTGGAAGGTGAAGAAGGGGGAGAAGGTGAAGAAGGTGAAGTAAATGAACAAATCAATCCTTTTAATATATTACAAATTCCAGCAGAATTATCTCAACAAATTGACATAGATGTAGAAGCAAGATTAGATGAAATTATGAATTGGTCTACAGAGAAAATGTTTACAGATATTAATGTTGATTTAATTGATTTTATCAATTTATCATATTTAAGAAATTTACAATATGATGATGAGTATTTAGAAACGATAAGATACACTATTAGAACTTGTTTGTCCAATAATGAATTTGAGCTAAGAGATATTTGTTCAAACATATTATATTATGCAATGTCTGGGATGAATGAATTATTTGAAAATAATTATGAGAGTGTTGTTCATCTTTTAAGAATTGAACTAAAATCAATTTTAAGAAGGGGATTAGTATTTTCGATATTTACCAATGTTATTAATCAACAAATACAAATGGAAGATGTTAAGATGGTACTAAATGAAGAAGAACTACAAAAGATACCAATTAGTACATTTAAAGAATTATCACAAGAAATCAGAGAAACAAATCAAAAATGTTCGATATGTCAAGATGACAATAGAGATAATGATGAAGTAAGAACATTGAATTGTAAACATGTGTTTCACAAAGATTGTATTGATCCATGGTTATCAGATCATTCTTATAAATGTCCTTGTTGTAGGGAACCAGCTGGAAAACAGTCACCAAAAACATAAAGGTATAAATAAAAAATTTGTCTAAAATTAAATTATTAATTTTATCTAGATTATATATAATAAAAAATATAATGTTTGAAAATGAAGATTATTTTAATGATTCAAATGAAATAAATGAAATTGATGATCAAAATATAATTATTAATTCTAATTTAAGTGATGACGATATTGATATACCAGATAGTTCGGAAGATATTAAAAAAACAAATAAAAATGATAATAGTTTAAGTGGAGTACAGAAAATTTCTGAAGAAAAAATAAAAAGTGAATATAAAATTGTACCATCATCAAATCCTAATTTATATAAATTAGATCCAATGTTAATAATTTTAATAGGTTTTATAATAGGATTATTATTATTTATAGGTTATAAATTTTCAAATAATACTGATTCTGATGAAATAGAATAAAATTTTTTTTAATATAAATATAATTAAATGAGCAATTTATTTGAAGGTTATGATGGATTTAATAATGTAGAAAAATCTGAAGAACATATTATAGCTGTTAGTAAAAATAATATAGGTATTTGTGATTTAAATAAAAATTGTTCTAGTTTGGAATTAAAAATATCAGATTTAAATAGAGATGGTGATTTAACTATAAATTCAGTACAATCAAATAAAATAAATATTAGACCAAATAATAATTTAGTTGAAAATTTTTCAAATTTGTATATAAGTAATGAATTATTATTTGTTTTATTAATAATAATAATCTTGATTTATTTTTTGAAAAAATAATTAATATATTTATATATTATAATAATTATGTTTAGTAATCCATCAAAATATTATACAAAATATAATAGAAATATAAAATCTATAAGAGGTTCAGGAGTAGTTACACCTAGACCACCAAAAGATACTGATAAAACAACTGATGATATAAAAGAAACTTTACACGATAATATTGCATATATGCCTCCATTATATGTAAGAACTTGGGATAATGATAAACAGAATACTAATGGTTATTTAAATGAAAAAAATTATGTAGACTATATTCCAGAGAATGATAGATATTATTATACAACTCAACAAATGGATAAAGTTACAATTAGAGAAAGAGGTAGTAATAAACCTTATAAAAAAGATAGTATACAATTACCACCACCATTAGTTACTACTAAAACCACAACTAAAACAAAGTTGAGAACAAAATCAGATTCTAAATCAAAAAAATCAAATGAAAAGATTGAATTTGCTGACGATAATATAGATAGCTCAAGTGATCAATATGGAATTGGAGAAACTGATATTAATAGAACATGGTATGATGGTAGATACTTATATACTTTTTCTCCATCAAGTTTAGAAACAATATATCCATGGACAAACTATAATTTATTATATCCTTTTTCAAGAAATAAAGATACTTTAAAATTTTATCAAAACTCTAATATAGATAAAATAACAGGTGATCCGTTATTAAGAGATAATAAAGCAAATACAATGGAATATTTTGATAACACAAATGATAAATCAAAAATAGAAAAATCTACAATAGAAAAAATATATTGTATGCAAAACTTTAATATTCTCTATTTGACAATTTTGTGTATTCTTATAGTAATATATTTTATAAAATCAAGAAAATAAATATATAATAATTATATAATTATTATAAAAGATTTTAATGGATAATATATTTGATCAAATAGAAACAACTCTAAATGGAGCTAAAGAAAATTCAAATAAATATGTTAATAATATAATAAATCAGGCTATAAAAACAGAGACAGAATCTGAAATAGAAAGTGAATATGTTAGACCAAGATTTTTAGATAATGATCCTTTTGAATATAAATTAACTCCTGATGAAATTAAATTACAAAACAATTTTATAGGATGTTATACAGATGATCCATCTAATCCAACTTTTAAAGATTATTTAGGTGAAGTAAATAACCAAGAACAATGTATAAATATGGGTAAGGATAAAAATTATAATTATGTCGGTATTCAGCAAGGAAATAAATGTTTTGGTGCAAATTTTGTTCCTGAAGAAACACAAAAAGTAGAAATAACAAAATGTTCAACAGATTGTAATGATAAATCTAAGGGTAAATGTGGTGGATTTTATTACTCACATATTTATTCAACAACAAGTAAAAATGGTACTGATTTAACAAAACCATCGGATATGGTTGAAAAATTTAAAAATTTAAATATTGAACTTTTTGATATAAGTAGTAACTTACAAGAAGGTCATTTTGTTACAGAAAATCCACTAAATCCTTATTCATTGTTATTATGGTTGATTGTTATTCTTATCATAATATATATTATAATTGAATATATAAACAAAAAATCTAATGAAAAAAACTATTACAATAATTAAATTTGTAAAAAATATTTTTGTATTTTTATTTTATATAAAATAAAAATGAAAGAAAATTTTGAAAACAAAGATACTAATTATGAATATACTTGGGATTTAGCTGTATTAGCTGCAGTTGTTATTGTTATTATGTTTTTTTATTATTATAGATTTTTACTAAGACCTGGATTTGAAAGTGAAAAAGTAGATACCTCCAGTGTATTTAATTCGGAATTACAGTCTTTATAAATATTTACATAATTATTCATTTTTAACCTTTGTAACTTCTTCAGAAATTTTATAAGCATAAAGTTCAAATGGATGTTCATAAGGAAGAATTTCTCTATCAAGTGGTTCTAAATAAAATGAAATATTTTCTTTATCATATTGTGTATTATTTTTTTCATGAATAATAAACCATTGTACTTTAACTTTTTTATCAGGATTTAAATATAATACACCATAATATAATTTATTATCAAGTTTATAACCATATTTAAAATCTAAAAATACTGTATCAGGATTAATTACTCTCATATAATTCATTAATTTATTAATATCATATAAATCTAAAAAATTAAATAGAGGTGTATCTTTTTTAATTAAAAACCATTTTTTATCTTGATAATAAACATAATCAATCCATTCTTGAGGATTTGCTCTTTGTAACACATGAATTCTTTCATGAATTAATGTTCTTGATAAATTATAATAAGTATCAAGATCGAGATTTTCTTTTACTAATTTAACTGGTACAAAAATTACATCTTCTAAAGTAAATGGTAAATTCCACATTAAATTATCAACAACAAATATTTTCCACACATTTAAAAAATCTTTATTAGAATTTAATATTTCAATTTTAGAAGCCTCGATAATATCATTTGCTAGTTTTGTTGCATTCAAAATCATTGTATACATTGGTAGATCTCCAAATAAATTATAAGGTACAATTCTTAAAGAACCTACGTATTCATGTTGTTTACTTAATTCTACATTTGTCATAAATTTTTGTAACATAGTATCTACATTATCAGGTAAAACTATTGTAAGTTTTTTTTTAAAGTCAACTACTGATAAATTATATTTATTAAATACTGTTGATAAATCATCATAATTTTGTACTAAATTCATTATATTATTATAATATAGTATTATACTATAAAATAATTGAAATATTATGAAATAATTGAAATTTATTTATAATAATAATCTAATTAATATAAATCAACTTGTTTACTATTTAATATATTAAAAATGAATTTTGGAAGTTTTGACTCATGTTCTGATGATAGAACATTTTATTTTGCTACTAGAGAAACATCTTTACAAGATCCTAACTATCGTTATAGATATAAAGAGCCAGTTATAAACATTATTGGAAAAAAAGGTAATAAAACCACTTATTTTGAAAATTCAGAATATTTTTCAGGTGTACTTGAAATGCCATCAGAATTTTTTGCAAAATATATTGCAGGTAGATTATCTTGTCCTTTTAGTTTTGATAATGATAAAAAATGCCAAACTTTTAAAGGAGAATTTACTGTTGAACAAATCAAAAAATTCTTATTAGAATTTGTTGTAAACTATAAAATTTGTAAAAACTGTGATTATCTCGAAGCAGTTATTCAAAAAAATGAAAAGAAAATATTAATTAAACAATGTAATTCTTGTGGTCACCAAAGTGAAATTAATTATAAAGCAACAGATAAAGCATATGATTTTATTGTTAAAAAAATATAATAAAACGTTATTTTTATAAAAATTAATTAAAACAATATCAATTGATTATAGTAATATTGTGTAAATAAATGGCTATTAATTCAAATATAAAAAAAAATATTATTGATGGACTTGATAAAATATTAAATTTTAATGATAAAGATTGGAGTAAATTGGATATAAATATTAAAACAAAATTAATTCATCATTATTGTAGTTTTATTTTAAAAAAAAATAAAAATTTTTTTAATAGTGATGAAATATCTATTCCATTAAAATCATTAAAACCAAAAAAATTAATTCAATGTGCTGGATTTAATAAGAGTTTTAATAAAAATTTATATAATGATTTTAATGAACGAATTTTAAATTATACTTTTGAATTTAGAAATATTTTTTTTGATAATAAAAAAATAAAACATTATTATACATTTAGTAGTTTACCTAAAATTGATTATGATAAAATAATTGATGGTTATCTTAATATTATATATAATTTTTTATTAAATAATAAAAATATTGTACAACAGTCTAAATTATATGATAATCTTATTGCTAATAATAATGATAAATTAATTATTGTCAATAAATATAAAAAAGTAGATTTTGAAAAAAAAGATAATACTATGATAATTAAATTTGATAACGGTATTAATATTTTTTGTGAATTATTTCTTACTAGCGATAAGATAACTAATAATATCCCATGTAAATTTTCTATAAAATTATACAATAATTTTTAATATAATTCTTTTTTTTGTATATATTATATATAATATATAATGGATTCACCTTTGTTTTATCAAGCTGTTATTTTTGGTGTTATTACTGTTATTGTTGGTTTATTTTTATCTATGATTTTTTCTAATCTTAAACCTCAATTACCTAAAGAGTGTGAAGTTTGGGATAAATATTATGTTATGGAAGTAACTTTCTTCTTCTCAGGTGTTATTTTAAGATATGCTCTAGAATATACTCAAGTTAGAAGCTATGTTATCTAAAATTCTAATTCATCAATACTTTTAATTTTTACATTTGGTTTAATTTTATTTATATCTATTAAACTAATAAACTCATTTGATACATATAATGTATATTCTTTTCCTAAATTTAGTCCTATTGATTTTGATGTCCACACTTCTAAACTAAGAACCTCATTTAATGATATTACTCTTCCTTTTCTCCCACAATATTTCTTAGGTCTTATTCTTGCACCAGTTGGATGTTTTATTCTCCATTCACAACTTAGTGCTTCTTTATGATCTTGAAATCCTTCTAAAACTACCATATATTTCCATGGAGATTTACCTTTTGTTGCTTTGGCTCCTCCTACTATCTCCCCATTATGTTGTCTTAATCTTCTGGTCAAATCATTTGTTGAACCATTATATGTTTGATCTTTATATATTTCATTTGTGTTTTCTAATATATAACAATAATATTTTGAAGATTTTTTTAATTGATTTGTTTGGTCTTCCATAATACTCTTTAAATTATTATATAAAATTTTTTTTAACAGTATTTTTTTATCCAAATATATTCGTTCGACATGTTGGACATGAGTTTCTTCCTAAGTTAATTGGATCAGATGTCATCCAATCATTTATACATCCAATATGAAATCTATGAGAGCATCTGAGAATTCTTGTATCTCTGTTTCTTATATTATGTAAACATATAGCACATTGATGCGTATTAACTCTACTTAAATTTCTTATATAATCATGAAAACTTACTATGTTGTTCCTAATATTGTTTCTTGTCTGATTATTTTCATGATTATTTTCTTGATTGATTTGTTCGTTGTTTACTAGGTTGTTTTCTATATGTATATTTTGATCATTAAGTTCATTATCTGTATTATCTTGATCATCTTGAATAATATCTATGTTTTCATGCTCAGTTTGTATTTGATTTTGAACAACATCTTGAACAATATCTGATTCTATACCACTAACAATAATATTATTTTCTAAAATGGGACGAATATAAAACGCTGTGTGTCTAATATTCTCGGAAAATTTTTGTCTTAATGTTAAAATTGAAGTATAATCAAGAGGGATTCCATCTTCTTTTAGATGAGTTCCAGCTACAACAATATCATAATTGGATAAACCAAATTCTTGTTGTACTCTTGTGTTTAATAGGTCTTTTAATTCATTTAATCTAGTTTCTATATATAAGTTTTGAATAAATTTTGTACCTGTTGTTGTTAATTTAAAATAAAAATCCATAGTACTATTAGATCTCAAAGACATTTATTTATAAATTAGGACCTTATTTAATTATTGTATTAATAGCAAACATTTTAACCTTTAAAAATCAATTTTTTTGTATAAACAAATAATAAAATTTACTAAGAACCTAAGCACCTAATATATGAGTTAAAGTAAGAATAATTGATTTTATTTAAGTATATGTACTTATATATTATATATAATAAACAATATGGATCAACAATTTAAAAACGTTTGCAGAGATTATATGGCTGGTAAATGTACCAGAACAAATTGTAGATTTATTCATGATCAAAAACTTTGTAGACACTTTTATAATGGTAATTGTAAGCATGGAGATGCCTGTAAATTTTCTCATGTGTTATCGGTAAATACAATTAACAAAGTTAACAAATCTACAAAACATAAAAAAATTATTAACACAGAAACAATCACTCCAAATTATTCTCCACCAGAGATGAGAGTTTTATTTGAATATGGAAAAACCAATTCTGAATTATCAATCCAGTCTAATGATGTTATTGTGGTTCCTGATCTATTTAACGGGGTATCCGATTCAGATATTTATGATAGATTACTTAAGGAAGTTTATGCAACTAAATTTGATAAAAATAAATTGATACATGAATGGCATGAAGGTTGTCATTTAATCGTTGATGATCATTTTGACTGGAAAAAAGATTGTCCTACTTTTAATTATGTTATTGATAAGATTAAAAAATATTTTAATATGGATATTAAGGCAACAAGATTTAACATAATGGAAGATCTTAATGATCATAAATTTTTTCATTATGATGGTGCAGCTATTAAACCAGATATAGCTAAAATTCAAAATTTTACTATTGGAGTTAGTTTTGGTTATACAAGAGACATTGCTTTTCAAGTAGCAAATCATAAAGATTGTAGAAGTGTTATTTCTTTTCCTCTTCCATCAGGAACAACTTATGGTTTTGCCAAAGATGTTAATATCGATTGGAGACATGGGGTACCACCTATCCGTACAGAACCTGATTACAAACCGAAACCAAGTGATGGAAGAATTAGTATTATTGCTTGGGGATGGGTAGACCAATTAGATGTTAAACCATATAATGAGGTCAAAAGTTATTAATTTTTATAAATTATTATTTTTTTTATCAACCAATACAAAAAAATTATATATAGATTTTTTATAATGTCAAAACTTAATTTAAATTATCCATGGGAAAATTTTCCATTAGAAGTTTTTAAAACATCTGATTTTGCTACTCTTTTTTATTATCAACAAAAAGCTTCTTGTGTATCAAAAGGTAATGTATTATTTTTAATGGGTTGGTCTCAAGGTCCTGATGTATTTAGTCCTGTAATTCTTACAAATGATTTTTTAAGAGAAAACTATGATATACATATATTAACAGGAAGAGGTTTTAATCTTGTTCCTGATGAATATGGTGCAACAACAGAGAGATATGCTAAAGATGTAAAAGAATATATTGAAACATTTAATCTTAAAAAATTAGTTGTGATTGCACATTCAATGGGATGTGCAGTAATTTGGGATTTTATTAATCTTTTCGGACAAAACTATTTCGATTTACATGTTTTTATTGATCAATCAATTAATGTGCTAATAAACCCTGCATACACTGAAAAACAAAAATTAGAATATGGTTCTATCTTTTCATCAGAAGCATTATTTAATTTTTATAATCAATTATTAATTTCTCAGGAAGCATGTGATATTGCTAAATCTGCTTTTGAACCCTCTTTCTTTACTAAAAAATTTTTAGAGGAGCAACCAGAAACATATGCAAAAATATTAGCACAAGCTCTTAAATATCAAAATATCCAAAGTGCTAATGTTGTATTTGAACATGTTTCAAAAAAATATCAAAATGATGTTTTAATAAAAAGAATTGAAAGACCATCACTTCTAATTGGGGGAACTGTAAGTATTTTCCCTGCTGAATCTATTATATATTCATCACAATATTTTGATATAAATGAAGTTAAAATTTTTACCGAAGAACAAGGTGGATCACATTTTATGTTTTTAGAAAATTATCCTTTGTTTAATAACTATGTAAATGAATTTATTAAAAAATATCATAAACATTAAACCTTTTTCAGTAAAAAAGATGTAATAAAAAATTTGAAATAATTATTTTCTAATAACAATATTATTTAATAATTATATTGCTATTTAAAATGGTATACCTTAACGCATCAGGAATACCTCCTGAAGTCCTTTTATGGGCACTATATGTTAATTCTAAAGTCCAAGGTATAGGTATTATCGAAAATTTACTTTCAACGCCACCAACATACTTAGAAGATTTTAGTAGAGCAATTACAACATCATCTAGAGGCTATATTGATTATCTTAATGGTAAGGTTATCAAAACAAATTTTTCGAATATGGAACAGATAGATTCATTCCTTTATGATAGAGACAATCCTTTGTTTGAACGTGGACAACATATATCTAAGATGGAAAAAATTGTACAAAATCTTAGAAACCAATATCCTGAACCTGTAAAACAAGATCATTATATCATTGATATTAAGGAAGAGTATCAAACAAGTTAAAATGTATTAGACTTAAAAAATATATTTAATTATTTAACACAAATATATATTAAGATTAAATTTATTTAATGGAATTAATAAAAGCAAAAGACATTTTAATTAAAGATTTTTATAATAAAAATGCTAAAAAATATATTAATTTACGTAATCATTATTGGTCTAAAGTTCGTAAATTTATTAATTTAATGGATGAAATAGTCCTACATCAAAATATATCAAACCCAACATTTTTAGATTTAGGTTGTGCTCATGGTAAATATTTTTATCTAACTAAAAATTATGAATCTTATGGATTAGATATTTCTGACGTATTGGTATCTAAGGCAACAGAATTACATCCTGAAACTAATATAATGGTAGGATCTGTATTACATTTACCTTATGAAAACATTAAATTTAATTTTGTTTTATCAGTTAGTGTAATCCATTATTTGGATTATTTAGAACAAGAAATTATGATAAAAGAAATTATAAGGGTTTTAAAGGCTGAAGGATTATGTTTTATATCAGGTTTAACTAGTATATCTACATCACATTATAATATTTTTAAAGACAAATTAGAAACAAATAATTTATTAGAACAAGATACTTTTGAAAAACTTTTTAACCCATATATTAATACTGGAGTTATAACTATTTTACAAAATTACTCAGTTGAAAATAGTTCTGTTGTAATATTTAGAAAAAATAATTGAAATTCTAAATCTATCTAGTATTTTATATTTATTAATAGGTAATCTTAAAATGAGATGTGATCAAGAACTTGATTTTGAAACTAAACATGTATTAAATGTATATAATAGCATTGCTGAAGATTTTGATAGAACCAGAGGATATTATTGGCCAGGGGTAAAAAAATTTATTAAAAGCCTGGATATTAGTCCTGAGAAGACTATTTTGGATTTAGGTTGTGGTAATGGAAGATATACACCATTAATGGAAGGAATGCAAATATATTCATTAGACAATTCCTCTGAACTACTTAAAATTGTTAAATCTAAATATCCTTTTGTACACTTAATTGAAGCAGATGCAACAAATACAGGATTACCAAACAATATGTTTGACTATTTAATTTCTATCGCAGTTATTCATCATTTGGTATCAGAAGAACGTAGGGTCCAATTTATACAAGAAATTTATCGAGTTATGAAGATTTCAGGTCTTGTCATGATTTCAGCTTGGGCTACAACCACGAATACTAGTAAATTTATTCATTTACAAGATTCAGATTATTTAATTCCTTGGGCTCATAAATTTAATCGCTTTTATCATTTGTTTGAAGAAAACGAATTCGAAGATCTATTAGAAAAATCAGAATTATCGGGAAAACTAATTATTAGAGAAAAATTATTCGAATGTGATAACCATGGAATAATCCTAGAAAAAATTGAATAAAATATTTATTTATATTATTAATTATAAATATTAATAAAATGTCTTATAGTAACTCAATTACACAAAAATATCAGGAAATGTCTGATGAAGATTTTATTGATGAAAAAATTAGTTGTATCAGTGATTATCCAGATCTTGATAGAAAAAAATTTTTACTAACTAGACCATGGTTTAGTGTTCCTCATAAACAAGTTAACAAAATTTTAACTAAAATGGTACCAAATACTCATATTGTTTCTACACCTTTTGAACATATTGATTTAGATAAAATTATCAAAAAGGGAAAATTAATCAAAGGTTATACATTAATTCATGAAATGGAATTAGGAAGATGTCATGATAATTGTGAAATCTTATTGGCTAAAAAAGAAATTACAAATATTTATTCGGGTTATGCTCTTTCAGATGATGGATTATGGAGATTTCATTCGTGGGGTATAAATTTGGATGGAGATATTGTTGAAACTACTACACCAAGACTTTTATATTATGGTGTTACACTTTATTAAAAATTAATTTTATTCTTCTAACAAGTAAGGAGAAATTATTCCAACATTAAATTTACCATTTACAAGGATATTAGAATAAAATATAATACTAACATATTTTTCTGTAGTAAATTTAATTACTGATTTATCTAAATTACATGTTAGACCATTATATTTATATTCATTTTGTGATCTAAAAGCACGGTTAAACTTATATCCATAATTTATTGACTTTATTACATTTGTATCCATATCATCTTTTTTTATATCTGGTATAATTATGTTAAATTTTTCATATAAATTAGTTAGTTTATCTATTTGATTTGTATAAATTCTTTCGATAGATTTGAATAATTCTAAATTAAAAATACTTTCATCAGGTGTGTTTTCAATATATTTGTATATATTGTATAATAAAAGATGCTCAGAATTAGATGATTCTTTAATCATATTTTTTAATATTTTTTCTTTATCTTTTTCATCGATATCATGAAAGAAAAAGTCTTCTGGGCCAGATTTTATCATTGAACAAATACAAATTATTTTAAAAACTTTTTTAAATACAAGAGAACTAATATTCCAAGCATATATTAATGATAAACCATCTGCAACATCAAGACGCGATTCTACAATTAAATTACCTTTGTCTGATAATTTGAATTCACTATCTACTAATCCATTTGATATAATATAATCAAAACCATCTGTAATATATGATTGACTTGGAGGTTCAATAAATTCGGTAAACAATTGAATTGTATTTTCTATATTAAAATTACCAGAATTTATTTGAGTACCTAATTTTAATAAACTTAAACATACATTCTTTAAATCTACTTTTTTTATTTCAGGAGCAGGAAAATCTGGTGCTGTTTCCTCATCTTTTGGAACATATAATTTATAACAATAACCCGCTTTAGTTCTTCCAGCACGTCCTTTTCTTTGAACCATTTGTGCTTTAGTAATAAAATTTTTAGTCATTACATTAATTTTTCTCTCAGCTTCATATTTAACAGAAAGTTCTAAACCCGAATCAATAACATAAACAATTCCATCAATTGTTAAACTGGATTCAGCCACATTTGTAGAAACAAATACTCTTCTTTTAAATTTGGGATTTAGTTCTTTGTATTTATCTTGAGATGTTATATATTGTTCTACCTCAGGATCTATTCCAGAATATAAACCCATAGTAAAACAATCAGATAATTTTTCACCTATTTCTAAGGCTTTTTCTTCACATTCTTTTACTGTACATACAAAAAATAATATATCACCTTCTGGCATTGATCCTGAATTGATTTTTTTAACAAGATCTGTAATTATATTTGTACCTATGTCAAGATATTCATTTGATTTTATATTTGGGGTTGTTTCTAAATATATTGTTTCAATCGGAAAATTAGGTGTTCCTGATAAAAACATATTTGTATAAGAAAAATCTTTATAATAATTTGCAAATATTTGTTCATTTATTGTTGCACTCATTATTATTAGTTTTAATGGTCGCATATTTCTTTCTTTACGTAGTTTTATAGCATTTTTTAACAGATATAATAACAAGTCTATTTGAACTTTTCTTTCATGTGCTTCATCTATTAGTAATATATCAATAGATCTTAAAAGTGGATCAGATTTTATTTGGGATATTATTGAACCATCTGTTGAATAAAGTAAAACAGTTTTATTTGATTTTAAATTGTCACCACGAAATTGATATCCGACCTGTTCTCCTAATTGAACATCTAAGGTTTTTGCACTGAATTCTGCTGCCTTCTTTGTTATTATCTTTTTCGGGAGTGTCATTACTACTCGTCCTTTGTAGTTTGTTGTGTGGAGTGCTACTTTGCCGACAAGCACACTTTTACCACTTCCAGTTGCGGAAATTACCAGTAAAACATCATTAGAAATGATTTTTTCAGCCATTTCTTTTGCAAATTTATAACCAGGCAAATTGGACCACATTTTTGCCAAAAGTTTGTATTGGTCAGAATATGGTTGTCCATTTAATGGATTTGGGTTTATTCCTTCAGGATCAAAAATACCTATATTATAATTATCTTGATTTTCTATTTCACTATTATTATCATTTGTAGACATTTATAATCTATATATATAAATTACAAAATATTATATAAACAAAGAAT
>JACCDO010114904.1_pt1 | contig 15166 bp, 11 predicted proteins | sample 7446101 | NCBI WGS metagenome assembly JACCDO01 (sample SAMN15323440, study PRJNA562643) | freshwater metagenome | isolation source: river surface water | place: USA:Blue River Watershed | collected 2017-08-16
AGTCATTGCTGCAAGACGCCTTCGTTCGGACACCTCTGATAACACAGATATTTTGCAAGTGTTTATTGACATGAAGTATAAAGATGGTACTGCTTTATCTGACGAAGAAGTAGTCGGCTTACTTATTGCCTTGCTGTTCGCCGGGCAACACACTTCTTCCATCACATCAACATGGACTCTTATGCACTTGGTTCACAGCAAGGAGTGCATGCAAAAAGTTATGGAAGAGCAGACGAAGATTCTTGGAGACAAATTATTTGAAAATGATTCTGCAGCAGATTTCGATTTGATTGGAGAAATGGAGTATCTTCAAAATTGCATCAAGGAGTCATTGCGCATGCACCCTCCGCTTATCATGCTCATGCGTATGGCCATGAAGGACATTCAGACGACTCTTGATGGCAAGACTTACACTATCCCCAAAGGTGATATTGTTGTAACTTCGCCTGCAGTTGCATCTCGATTGGATAGCGTGTTTGTCAGACCTAATGAATATGAACCTGATAGGTTTGGGGCAGAGCGCAACGAACAAAAGGTACCCTTCGCATTTTTGGGTTTTGGTGCCGGCATGCACCAGTGCATGGGGCAGCAATTTGGCTTGCTTCAAGTTAAGACTATTTTATCTTGGTTACTTCGCAGGTATAAATTTGAGCCCGTCACTACTGCGTTCCCTGAGGAAGACTACGCAGCTATGGTTGTTGGTCCCAAAAATCACTGCAGAGTGAAATACACTAAGATTGTTGCTTAAGCCTATGAAAGGTTTTGTGCGACTTTATTGTAAAACTTATTTAGGGATATTAATAAACTACGCCCCAATTATACATTTGAATGCATCCACTACTGTCTTTTTCATTTGCGTTGTTTGATGTGAATCCAGCACACAGCCAAATTTATTTCCACATAGGTTCTCTATCTTCCTCGATAGGACTGTCATTTGTGGTAGCTCCAGTACTCATTTGCTGAGATGGTGCCTTGAAAAAAGGACTTAGAGGAGTGTTTGGGTCAGATTCGAAGGAGTATCCAACGTTGTCTAATGACATATCTCCAATTGAAAGTCGAGACACCATATCCCATTCGCAAGAGTTCGGAGTGTTGTCGGATATAAGCAATGAAGTATTCGATAATGAAGGAAGTACTCCTGTGCTTAATATTGTTAGCTGTTCTGTGCTATAATCAACAGATCCAACGAAAGCATCTGTTACATTCAAGCATGCAGACAACTTCACTTGTCTTTGACCTTCACTATTCTTTTTCATCCAATTCTCAGCAATAATTAAATGCCGAGCATCATTTGTGGTCAAAACAACAGAGATCATGACTTGAATTTGAAATAAAAAATCCTCTGAGTTTTGGAAGAGGGGAACCCCACGCGCGGTCGAGGACGAGACGACGAGAGTCAAGCACAAACAGTATTACAAGTGCAGTTTCTGATAGGGATAATGCATGAAAAGAGTAAGCGCGAAAATTTGCTGCAGATATAAAATTTCTAAAATATATTAATCCGTACTCTGGGCGCTCTGAAAGAGATTCCGTTAAGGGAATGAAAGTCTTTGTATGCCTACTATATGTCATTCTGTTGGAGATAAGTTGCGTTTTTGGCGACCGATTTGACGTGCTTGTACAAGCACACGCCTGCCCGAATATGTGTGGGTCTGGAGGCATATGTGTGGCGATGGATGGAAATAGTCCAAGCGCTGTATGCAGATGCTTCCCTGGATTTTACGGTCTTGATTGTTCCCTACGACTATGTCCCTCAGGAAATGCTTGGGCTGATTTTCCCAGTGCAAATAATGTGGCACACGGTGCGTTCACTGAGTGTTCAAATATGGGATTGTGTGATCGCAATCTTGGGCAGTGTAAATGCCGAAGTGGATTTGGTGGCCCTGCCTGTGAGCTATTGTTGTGCCCTACAGCTACTTCAATAAGGGGTCGGCAAGAACAGTGCTCTGGTCATGGAACATGTATAACACTTCGCGAGGCTGCAGTTAGACAAGACTTCATTCACTTCTTTGGCTCTACGCCATACAGTGGCTGGGACCAAGATATGCTCCAAAGTTGCGCATGTGAAAATGGATGGGAAGGTCCTGCCTGTGACTTGCAATCATGCCCTAAAGGAGATGATCCAGACACTGCCGGTGTATATGAGATGCAGCTCCTGGAGTGTAAGTGCACGACATGCCAGGGCGGTATCTATCTCACTTTCCAAGGCGATACCACACTCGCCATCCCTTATGATGCATCGGATGACATCATTGCATACCAATTGAACAAGCTATCCACGATAGAAAAAATTTCAGTGAGAATAGCTTTTGGGGCGAACATGTGCAGCTCCGCGGGAAGTTTGACCGCTATCACATTCCTTTTGCCGCAAGGAGGAATCACACCTCTCACGGTCACGCCCTACGGTGGATTGGCTGGCACAAACATCAATATATTAACCAGTGGGGCTTATAGTATAATAGATCCAACGCTAGAATCAGTTAAGGGGACTAAAGAGTATGCTGAATGCTCGAATCGGGGTAAGTGTGATTACACAGCAGGCATATGTCAATGTTTACCGGGTTTTCAGAGCAGCAATGGCAACGGGGCATTTGGCGATAGAGGTGACTGTGGCCATCGATATATGTCCAATATCCCCTTTACCACCAGAAAGAACGCTATTTATGATTCTTCCATCGATGGCGTACCAGTTGTTTATTCAGTCGATTCATCGAATCCAGGCACACCTGGCGTCACCAACTGCCCTTTTGTAGATAACGTAGGCATCTGTTCCAGCCACGGGACATGCGACTCTAACACTAATAAATGCCGCTGCTTTATTGGATGGACCGGTGCAGTTTGTAACCAAAGATCATGCGCTCTTACTGCAAAGTGGGTGGGCGAAGTCGGCGCGTCGCATTCCAACAAGGCTGCTTGTGGTGGCATAGGTTATTGCAACGAAGCCACTGGGCAATGTGAGCGATGTGGAGGGGATTATGGAGTATTTGTCGGCGTCAATTGTGAGGTTCTGTCTTGTCCGAATTCGTTGTTTAATGGTGCTCAATGCGGAAACACAGGGTATTGTCGGTCTCTAAATCAATTGGCAGCTTTTTCGTTTTCTGAAAACAAGCAGCTTTCAACATTCGCTTATACTACTCCTTGGGATGCAAATAGTATATATGGGTGCGCGTGTATGCGAGCGCCGAGCATCGACAATATTTTTCATTCAGATTATCTGGCTCAATACGCTACAGATTACCCACTTCGTGCGAAAAACAATTCAGACATCTTCAAGCGCGGAGTTTATGCTCGCGCTGCTACAGATTTCTGGGGTTTCGATTGTGGGCTTGCGCGCTGCCCAACTGGGGATAATCCAGCGACTCGACGCGACGCTAACGAAATCCAAACTATTCGGTGCATTGCAACAGGTGGCACTTTTAAGATCACGTTTCGTGCAAATACAACCCTCGCAATCAACTATAATGACCGCGCAACGGTAGTGGGCTATAAACTTGAACAGCTTTTTACCATTCATCGCATCAATTTGGGATATTATCAGTCTGACTTACTCACGCCCGCTGCCAGTGACAGCTTCTGCTCGACTGATGGTTCAACTTATGTCGTTGTAGAGTTCCTGTCTGAATTCGGAAATCTTCCGCTTTTGGAGTATACCAACATCAACCTGGTAAGGAATGGCGGATCTGTGACCTTCACAATCTCTGAGCAAGTTCAAGGCACTAAAGAGGATGTAGAATGCTCAGGACAGGGTGTATGCAACGAATACACAGGAGCGTGCGTGTGTCGGACTGGATTCGGTTCAAGCAATGACGACGTCAACTCGTACGGAGACCGTGGGGATTGCACATTTAGAAATCGATTCGACGTCTAGAAGTCACCTTATATGATGGTAGGCGTAACCTTAAGTTCATAAATATCCAAAGAAGTATCGTTGTTATACATATTTGCAATATTTTGTTCATAATTAATAACATATATATTTATACCGATTATGGTGCATACCTATAACCATAGATTAGTACAAAGAGGAGCCAGTAATATTTCGACAACGGATCATTTGGGGGGACATTGAGCCTTGCTACAGCGTTTTCTAAGGCACCATTTAATTCGTGTATTTTCACTCTCAATGACATTACAAGATTTTTGTCTGTTTCACTTGCAGTACCATTTACAATGACTCTTTGCACTACGGCGATGGCGTTGTTAACTTCAATTTGCTGTGTTCCAATGGCCACAAGAATTTCTGCTGATAAAGCATCAATATCAACGTATATGAATTCTGCTATACATCGCAGAATTAAAATCGCGGCTGGAAACAAAGAGTGGCAAAACCCTATGAGCTCGTGTTCGGTTAGCGAGCTTTTGACGTTCCACGCATTCGTTGGAACTTTCCAAGAAGAGGAAAGGCACATTGATACTTCAGCTATTAGCAGTGCTATACCCAATATAGATAACCACGTTCGACTGACGTTAGCAGCAGCATTGATGGTACATATGTATGTCGCAATAATCCAAAGCAAATACTTTGTCACGAGCTGAACAATGTACTTGAGCTCTTCTGCGCGCGGATCATTCGGCAAAACTCCTTCGCCAAATCTATTGTAAATATCTCGCTGCTTGTCGTCCATAAGTACATCATATGCATGCTTAATACGCAAGAAGCTTTTCTCTGCATCTATTGCTCGATTTTTATCTGGATGATACTCAAATGATTTTGTTTTGAATCCAGCACGAATCTCCGCAATATTGCTAAATCTGTCAACACCTAATGTTTTGTATAAATTTTCATTTCCATTATGATTGTTAAGAGTCATGTATACACCAAGATTGATTGCCAATCCCAATACAAGAAATGTTATAGTCATGTACAGGGTCGTCCATTTCTTTGAAGAGGAATCTGCACGGAGCCAAGTGATTAGTTGGCTTCCAACCGCGAGATAAATAAGCGAGCACTCAAATGGTTCATGCATTCAGTCGAATAAAAGATTTCTGCTATGATGCGAGCAAGCAGTTTTGCCTGAAGTAGTTTATATTTTCTTTCAAAAGGGGTAAATCCTTTGGGATTCTTCCATGGGCCGACGGACGACTTTTAATATTTAAAGTTATTATTTATAAGGAGAGGATAAGGTTCAAGGGGTAAACTGTTCAGTTTAAGTAAGACTGTGTTAAATATATTTTTTATTGGTATGTGCCAAACTTTATCTTAAATAATTGGTGTTGTATGCAGAAAGTTAACTCAAACGTTCAGCTTGAATGTGGGCAATTCTTTTCTACATTATTCTGGTCTTTTTGAAACTCTAAATTGCCTGACATGTATACTTTTCGCCTACTTTGTTAATAATCATCGTCCCACGTAATTTTATTTCTGTATTGTTTTTGTGGTATGTCATTAACTTAATAATTTTCTTGGGTACAGCTCGTCACTATGATTTGGACATTATTCTTTAACTGGAGATTAGCAAATCTTCGGGTTTTTGCTATTATAGTTCATTTAATAATGCAAATAGCACTTATTTGGACAAAATTTGATTGCATCCAGGTTGCTATGGTAAACGTTAACGACGATGCAGAATACATTACAGCAAATAATTCATACATGACGCTGTTGGGTTTTGGTATTGCTTTCGTATTATTCAAACTTGCGTGCTTTCTGTCAAGTAATCTGGCTGTAGTTACTTTAGCTTCCGTAATGCATCTGGCGCTTGATTTGGTAGGCATCTTTTTCAGCATGTGGATCATCTTGGATGGCTTAGCTTGGACCACGTATTCTCTTGTATGGTTGTTTTGCTTGCTTTTTCCTGCGATATATGATTTGGGCAACTTATGTGTAAATGCATTCTCAAAGCTTTGGATAAGGAGGAATACAATCGGCTACATGCAGAGACTCTACACATGGTACTATGGGAAAAAGATCGAGCTGCAGGATTGAGATGGGCTATCTCACATAAGCCGATCATGACAATTTGGAAAGTAGATAGAGCAAGATTCTTCGAACAAAATGTAGTAATGCGTGTTATATAAACAATTATTCATGACAGAAAAAAAAAGATATTCGAATTACACTTCCAAGTCCTCGAATTCTCCATCATGCCAATACCCCGTGACATTGACTTTAAACACACTAATTTTCTTTCCCATATGTACAAGTACTTTTGCTTGCTCTGGGGATAGAGCGACTCCTTTTGTGGTAGCTTGGAATCCAGTTTGGAGAACTACAGTGCCATTTTTTATTTCAACGACCATTCCCAGTTTGCGAAGCTGGTCTAACATATCCGGAGGAAATGTAAGTGGCCCAGGCTTTATGATGATTGATTCCTTGGGAACTACTCCAGCTTTTGCAAAGTCTGATACTCTCAGGTTTTCGAAATATGCGATGACTTCCTTTTTTGGTAAATCCGTGAAAAGTAGTCCTGATTCTCCCACAAGCTTGTCTCCAATCAAGTGCATATTTTCTTTATATTCGTCTTCTGAACTTTTACCCAGCGCTGTTTGCATAAGTTTATTTTTGCCTAGCGATATTTTACTTCCTTCGAAGTGCTCTCTCACGTCCTTAAAAACACTAGTGCGCATGTTTTCAAAGCTAAACACAAATACGCTGCTATACGTGTCCATGGCTTCTCGCAGATCAGATATGATTTTAGTTTTGTGTTCGCGATCTTTTGGTTTAACCTTAGTTAGGCTGACTACCTTGTGTCTCTTGGAACGAGGCATGGTGGTGGATCTTACTTAACTCAGCGAGCCGTCAACCTATGGTAAAATAGCTTTTCTTAGATCTTCTTTAGTAATTTGCAGCGTTTTATTCTGCTGCAAAATACTTTAGAAGCTTAAAAAGTAGCACACAACTTCTTTTAAGTTCCAATGCTTGGTTACTGGGGGGGAGGGAATCTTTCATCACTGTTGGACCTTCAAAAGTTTGAAAAAGGGTTCTTGGGGAGGGGAAGGTGTCAAGAAGAAAGGAAAAAGGAAAAGAAAAGAAGTTTCATATTCTTTCCAGTACTTGTTGCTGCTGGTAAAGCTTATACGATGATACTTGGACTATCGCCTGCCTCATTAGCCGTGCGGAGTGCAATAGCTATGAGACGATCATCAATAATGAAGAAAAGAGCCTATGAACATGTGAATACTATCGTATATGCCCAGCAAAAGTGTGAGTTTTTAACTTGGGGTAGTGGAAACTCGGTTAAAGATATGGTTTCCAAAGTTCCGAATCATATAGTTCGCCCAGAGTATGCACATAGCGGAGAACCCGGTCAGGCATTGAGTGATCGACCACGCATATATAACGCCAAAGAAATTGTTAAAGCCCGAATAGCTGGTAGATTGGCAAGAAAAATGCTAGATTTTGCCAATAATTTGGCTCTTCAACCAAATAAGTACACTACAAATCAAATCGATGAACTCACTCGGCAAGAGATAATAAAACATGGAGCTTATCCATCTCCATTAAACTATCGAGGCTTTCCTAAGTCTATTTGCACTTCAGTAAATGAAGTAGTTTGTCACGGCATTCCAGATGATCGCTTGGTGCGACGTGGTGACAAGGTCAGCATTGATATATCACTTTACATTGACGGTTTCCATGGAGATAACTGTGGCACCATAGTGAGCGGAGGAGGTTTAGGTAGCGAACCAGAGGAAAAGCGAACCAATAAGCTTATCTTGGCGACCCAAGAAGCATTAGAAAAGTCTATACTCTTGTGCAAGCCTGGTGCTTGTATTAGCTCGATTGGAGCAAAAATTCAGCAAGTTGCTACTAGCCATGGATTTAAAGTCGTTCATGAGTTCTGTGGACATGGTAAGTTTAAGGTTATTGTAGATGCAAAATATAGCTTTTGATTTGAATTGTTTGTCTGCTCTGTCGTTTGATGTATTCGATGGAGTATTACGACCGATATCTAACCTAACCCATCATGCAACCACACGAAATAGGCACAGGGGAGCTCTTGCATATGCCACCATTTATCCGCCATTTCCAAAATGGATATAAGGTTCCGATGGAACCAGGAATGATTTTTACGATCGAACCTATATTGGTTGAGGGTAGCCGACGAATCGTGACGTGGGATGACGGTTGGAGTGCTGCGACGTTCGATGGCAGTAGAGGAGCACAATTTGAACATGAAATTCTAATAACAGAAACTGGTTGTGAAATATTAACAATGCCCGAATGATCTATTATTACATAGCTAATTACATTAAAATTCATTCACAATCTTTGCCGAATTTGTGCCTTCCTCTCATTAGGACGAAAGACAGACGCACCGAGAGAGGTATGTTCATTCTTCATGTTCTCGTTGTCGCCAAACTAAGAGAGGACTAAGAAAACTAATAGCAGAATCTATCAAAAAGCAAAGCTTCTTTCCTAACCAGTACGTCAAGATGTCCACCCTTGTGTTCATCGATCTAGAATACCTAAAAATTTGGTTGTCGATGTCAATGCCCATAACTTGAAGTCCGCTGTACTGCATGATGAAGAAAGACATTACTTCAAATATAACACTGAAGGATATGATCACTACGCCAGCATTAAACGTGTCCAACCTATATAAACACATTTGCGAGTCATCATCCAGATGGGAGAAGAAGTAGCGATTACACGCGGGCGGGATGCAGGAATTGTTGACTGCATCGAACTTTTGTTGCCCAACGCAAGATACACGTGCATTACAAATACTGTTTGTGTAAATTGCGTTGATTTGTGCAAGATCAAGCTTTGACGCCAATCCCACGGCAGTAGTTTGGAAATCGGCAGCAAAATAAATCGACTGTAAAACCAAACTACCGAAAACAATTGTTGGAGAAGGGGATACAAAATCACCTCCTGTACCTGTCAAGACATTGCTCCCACGGAGAATGCATAATCGGTATTGCTTCCCCGACACACTTATACTGGGACTTCCGGAACTGTCATCCAACATCTCGGGGTCTACGAGCAGATTGGCTAATGGTATGTGAAGAAGGTCTTCCGGTTGCGGCGTTTGTCCCCAATTGTTCTGAGCTCCAGAATCTACTTGAAAGCTAACAGATGGCAGAGATGCCTTGTTGAGATAAGGTCCAGGATGTAGCCAAGCAGCGAACGCATCATACATTTCTGCGGGAAGATTTAAGCACACTTGGCCGGTATCCACAAGTACTGGATAACTATTGATCCCAGGAGCGAAGGCAAGAAAATTAGTTTTTGCATTGCACATGCCTAAATTCTTTATCATCAAACTATGGTATTGCGGAGTTGCATAACCTTGTCTGGCCCACTGCATACTGCCTGAGTACAAATGTTTAATTCCACCAAGCTGAAGTGAGCTATTGTGCTTTGAATCTGGAGCGTTGAGGTCCAATCCAAATACCCCACTGCGTCCCTTGCTTGTTGCATGTATTAGCGTCGAGAATATTGTAGTGTTATATCCATACGCCATTCCCACGTTACCTTGAGTAAATCCCCAGTCATGCAAGTTCAAAGGTGCACTATGCACGGTTTTGAACATGTTTGCGATGCTGATATTCATCGCAGTCAATATGGTTGATTCGCCAAAAGATGTCCCATTCGCTATAATCTGGGCGGTGGCACCATAGCAAGAAGCGTATTTTCCATTTAACTTATAACGATTTAAATAATTTACTCTTGAGTTGTCTTCAAGTAACCAAAGACAGTAGGAATCTGCTTTGTCCATCGGTTTAAATACATCGGGGTGATTTTTTGTATACCCTATAGTCGAATAAAACGGGCTCACAGTGTAGTTTAGATCTAGCACAGTGAACTGATTGTTGCCTGTATCTACTATCATATGAAGTTTTTTGCCTCCTACAGTTAAAGGCACTGCCCAATTGCTCCCTACGTGAGTCAAATTAACTTCTATCATTAAATCGCTTGGTCCAGAATTAAATAAAGAATCAACAACTCCACTTAAACTTGCAATTACGAAGACAGTAATCATGACCACGGTAGGCTTGAACACATTCACGATGCCTTTCAGCATATGCAGAGCTCGGGACACCATTTTTTTAGCGTTTCTATATAAAGTTCACAATTGAAAATAGATTATTAATTTAAAAAGCTTTTCAAAGAGTGGGGATAAATGTAGGAATATAGATTTAAACGGTATATATTTGAAGAGTTTAAAAGTTTTCTTTCTTTCTTCTTGGCTTTCCGACGAGCTGAAAATCGCGGCATGGAAATAAAGGGAAGGCGTCCTTCCTCTTAATTTTTTAATTCGAATTGGAAGACTTCGATTATATTGTCATTTAATTAAGCAGCAGATTGAATAAACACTCTCGCCTATATTATGTTTCTAAGAACTGGGATTTTTGCGTTACCATCATCGGTGGCTGGCGGTATGCGCAAGCAAGTTCTTCGTCAAGGTCTTTTAATTGGAGGCGATGCATTTAACTGGCAGAGCATAAGACATGCTACAAAAAAAGCTGGAGGTTCGACGAAAAATGGTCGAGATTCCCCAGGACAAAGATTAGGGGTTAAAAAGTTTGGAGGAGAATTAGTCGCACCCGGTAACATCATTATTCGCCAACGTGGGCAGAAGATGAGGGCTGGCGAACAAACTAAAATGGGCCGAGATCATACTATATTTGCAGTAGCCCCTGGATATGTACGCTTCACATATGATAAACTAAAGCGTATTCAAACTGTGAGCGTTGCGAACAACCCTCCCGCAAATGTGCCACTACCAAGAGACTATCAAGAAGCAGGGCATTAGCGATGCAGTGATACAAAATTTTATTATATTATAATGTAAACACATCACAACACTTAATTTATGTGCAAGTATCAACACGAACACGATAGCACAACTTCAGAAAGTCAAACAAGCATAAGCTCCGGAAACATTTATACGCAATCCAAAAAAATAACACACTTTCTTCGCGAATTTTAGTGAAGATAAATACAGGAGATTTCAGTCTGCAAATCCCCCTCCCCCCCCTTTCTTTGAGGTATGTCTGCACTCTACATCTCCATTTCATCTGACCTTCGAGCTAAGTGTGGAGCCTTATCGCTGGTAGCATCAGCTGCATTTTTTAGATTGGGCACTACATTAGATTTGCGGCTTTTGCACGAATGAGTTCGTGTAGAATTGATATGAATTGATACCTAAATAGCGGTTTGTTCGAGATCCAATAACTTCATAGTTCAAATATCCAACAGATTTCCCAATTTTTAATCAAAATGCATTTAAAACGCAAACTAACATAGTGTTCATTGTCATGTGTGAAGAAGGAGTGCCAGATATATTTGTAAAATTTACGACTTTGAATGGGACCACAGCGCTTGGAAAGGGTTACCTAACATATTATAACAAAGATCTAGTAGACACGTTGTTAAGAAGACGTTTCGCGACATAAAGTGGGATGGTTAATATATAAGCATAGTTATAAAGAAATGAACTCCAGCAAAGAAATAGTGGTGATAGTCGCCTCTATCAACTTGACGAAGACACGGCTCAGATAAGTACATTCAGCATTGAGACTCGTAAGGGTTACCCCACGAGCGACCTAAGATAGGTAGTGACAAAACTGTAATAAATCTTCATAGCCGATAAAATTTCACTATAAATATAAATAATAAAGCCCCAGCACATACATCTTACCTCCTTTATAGTTGATTAACACACTTGTCACCATCAATAGTTCAGAGTCAGTTTTCTGTCTTTCGGATCACCTGTTTTATCCGTAGAAGTCCATGCTGTATTATCAGCAGTGCAAGAGAGTTAATGTTGAACTTTTTTCATGGTAAGCATATGCTCTGATTGTGTATTCTTCAATTTGACTTATTCAAAATTGACTCGTCACTTAAAAAACGAAAATGAACTTTCTTTCCAATCCAATTGCTGTTCTTCGATTTTCTCGCAGTTGAGTTCATGACTTTTATAAATCTTTTATTTCATCTTGCCGTACTGAAAAATGGCCGACAATACATTCGAAAGATGTCAACAGGGCGCATCAGGCAGCACGTAAATCCTCTGAGCGCGACGTATCAGGAGCCTACTGATTTGCCTGAAGCATGGATTTCGACATACTTCAAGAATCCAAATTTTCCTTTCTTTATTGACATAGGCTGTGCCATGGGTTCTTTTGTGTTGCAGTGCGCCAAATTAGAAGCAAACATAAATTTTTTAGGAATTGACATAAGAAAGCCAGTAATAGCCGAATGCTTAACAAGACAAGACCGCGCTGGTCTAACAAAGCAAAATGTTCATTTTTTAGCATCAAATGCAAACATAGACTTGCCGCGCTTATTAACCGATATTGCAAAGACTTCTCACGTACAGATGATATGCGTGCACCATCCAGATCCTCAATTTAAGCTTCGTCACAAAAAGCGACGTGTTGTGAATCCATTAATGGTGGAGCAAATCGCAAATCGAGTCAACAGCGGATGTTTTTTATATTTGCAGTCTGACTTAGAAGATGTTTTGCTGGAAATGGCTAATGAAGTTAATGCGCATCCCGCTTTTTTAAAGGCTCCAGGCTTTAGCATGAGTGCTCCAGACACAAACCCTATTGTTCACAAAGTCAAAACTGAACGCGAAATCGCATCTACTGCTCTTGGTAGGTCTATTTATAGGATGATGTTCGTTCGACAGTGACGGAAATATGATTATTCATTTTTTATAAGTTTGTACAATATGTGAACATGTTAGATCTCTTCGTCCTTTTTAGGTGTGTGCGTTAGAATTGGGGCGGGAATACTTAATGGCTGAACTTTTTTTTGCACGGAGGCGCAATTAAACGTAGTTGATCTCCACAATCTGCGAATATAAAAGTAGGCAAATTGTAAGATATCCACGGCGAGTGTTAGGACAGCTAAGGTAAAAGCAATATTTACAGAGCTGCCTACTTTATCAAATGTCATATTCGTTGTTGGATCAGAGCATTTTGCTTCAGAAACCTCTCTGTAGAAATTGTGAACGGATGAGAGATACACCACTGCGACGATGCACGGGACCAGTTTGATGATGTTTACCACAGTTGCAATTTTCTCTGTCAGTAATTTTAAAAAATTAGCGTCTTCTCGTACACCACCTCTTATGCATGGGATGTTGACATTAAATTCGTAAATAAAAATAACTATCGTAGATATCAAAATTGTGAAAAAATTCATGCCAGCGCTTAAACCCAGTAAGCAAATTATTGCTAGAATTGCGCGTTGCAATGGAAAATTGTTCTCTTGCACTTCAGTATAATCCGACAGACAGCTCTCTTTCCAAAAAATTTGATTGCGAGTAAATAGACCTACTTTTAATTGCTTGCTACTTTGGCGAAATGCATTTATCACTCGACCACACCTACTTTGATAAACTGAGTTCTGGCAAATAATATCATTATTAGCGCAAGTCATATCGGCAGTAATACCAACTGAGCACTGCACAGCAATAGGGGCGTTCGGAGCATGAGAGCAGCGTATACCCGACACCCAATAGTTAGTTTTTAATGCAGCATTTTGATCATCTTTGGGAATGCCTTGGCACTCCGGGCTGTTCCAAATATTCTCCATGAGCACATCTGATTCTAATTGAAAGTCGAATGCTTTCCATCGCGAATCTAGAGGATTTTCGCTGCACATAGGTGGATATTTATACTCGATCGAGCTTGCATTTACGCTGGCGTACGTACCCACTCCACCATAATTGGTTTGTAAATTTTTATTCAATTCAATATCCTCGTTGCAAGGACCAAGATACGGATAAAGCTGCTCCTCTGGGTGCATAAATGCGACCATAAAATCTACAAGAGGTAATTGTTGCGATACGACAAGAGAGCTTTCTGCGAGATACAGATTCGCACTGTGGTCTTTGTACTCGAGCCAAGACCTCGACGATTTATGCTTTTCAAACAACGCTTTCATCACACTAGCGCTTCCATAATTTGGAAAAACATTCTCCGATGCTAACAAAGTCAACGGGCAAAGATCATTGCTAGGCGTGCAAGTCGCTCGCCAGTCGTCCATAGTTGTGCGACCGCATCTGCGGTAACCTTCAGGACATTGGTGGGGTATCGCTTCCGCGGGGTTAGGGCGAGTCCATAAGCTCCCGTCAGCGCTCTCCTTGATTACTGGTTGACCCCCTCGAACAAGGCAAATTTTTGTGCCTCGCCAGGTGTCCAAAGGCATTTCTGAAATGGCCGCATCTTGAACACAGCCCTTGGAAACCTGGTCAGTCGTACACTCGGTAGACGAAGAAGCGATTTGACTCGACACGGGGCAAGCGCAACCTAGAGAAGAAACGCCTGGCCACTTCAACACAGTTTGCATGTCAGAAATGCTGCCCGCCGGACAAGCGGCGCCGGACAAAACGAATTTAATGTCCACTAGCGGCGACTGTTGCCAATTACGAAGAATTGGTTCTACTTGCGTCGCAGATTTGCTTAATGTACAATAAGTAGAAACAGCCAATGCAACAGACACAAGAGCAAAGATAATAGAGAAAAGCTCCACTTTCAGTGATATCTTTGGTGTTTTGTCACTTGCAATGCTCGACTTATTTTCTGGCGACCCTGCAACCACTACCGGGTACAGCCTTTCCGACGATGGTGTCATTGGTGCTAAAGATTGATCCTTAGCGGTAAAATCTTGCGACAATGTATGATCGCGCACAGGCGAGGCTCTTTGTAAACTTTCTCCTTGCGGTGTCTGGGACGCATCCAGTGCAGGAGTCTGCAACTTTGGGAGTGACACATTACTTTCGACATCCAGAAAAGCAATACGGTTTTCAGATATATTTCCTGTCACTTCCCTCGCTACATCTACAGATTTATCTTGATAGGTAACTCCTGTAAATTGTTCTTGAGCTTCGACATTATCGAGTTCTGCGCCATCACTTCTACCATTATCATCATCAGCATTATCAACACCAGCTTTTATGCGAACAACAACTTGTGGCTTCTTTGGCTTTACAGGCGAAGCGCTTGGTCTGGACGGCTCGGAAGGGGGATTCTCCACATTTGACTTCCCTTTGTCAGCGGTGGAAGGCCGCGAACTTCCCGTAGAACTCGGACGAGATGCAACAACTTGCTGCATTTTTGTAGCATTTTCCGATTCGCTACCTTGAGTACCTTTTAATTTTGCTTGTATAATAGAATTAGATTTTCCTGCTGTTCCGCTTGTTCCGACAGCGATGGTGTGGCGAGATTGTTTCGTCGTTGAGACTGTTGCTCGCCTTGGCAC
>JACCDO010348128.1_pt1 | contig 15164 bp, 12 predicted proteins | sample 7446101 | NCBI WGS metagenome assembly JACCDO01 (sample SAMN15323440, study PRJNA562643) | freshwater metagenome | isolation source: river surface water | place: USA:Blue River Watershed | collected 2017-08-16
CAAGGGCCTTCTCAAGCGCACTTTGACGCTCTGAAAAATGAGCATAGTCAGTGTCAGTTACAAGACCCACTGCACGCCCAACTGGCGTTAGCCTTGAATCCGCATTATCCTCTCTCAAATGGAGGCGGTATTCAGCTCGAGATGTAAACATCCTGTAGGGCTCATTTGTACCTTTTGTAATAAGGTCATCAATCATAACACCAATATAAGCCTCAGATCTTGAAAGGACCATAGGCTCTAGGCCTCGATGGGCTAGGGATGCATTGATACCTGCAACAAGTCCCTGTGCACCAGCTTCTTCATAGCCCGTGGTGCCGTTAATCTGCCCTGCGAGATAAAGTCCGCTAACGCGTTTAGTTTCAAGGGTTGCGGATAATTCCGTAGGATCGACAAAATCATACTCGATGGCATATCCTGGGCGGATGATTTCCGCATTTTCAAGCCCCCGAATAGTCCTCACAAACTCAAGCTGTGCTTTAAGTGGTAGAGACGTAGAAATCCCATTGGGATAAACCTCACAGGTATCATAACCTTGAGGTTCCAAGAAAATCTGGTGGCTTATCCGGTCAGGAAACTTAACAACCTTATCTTCAATAGATGGACAATATCGTGGGCCGATTCCCACTATTTCACCGCTATACAGTGGTGATTCGTGAAGGTATCGACGAATCGTCTCATGAGTCTTTTCATTGGTATGAGTAATATAACAAGCAAGCTGAGGCTGATTAATTTTATCAGTGGAAAAACTAAAAGGAATAATTTCTTCATCTGAACCTTGTGGTTCAAGAATACTCCAGTTAATGGTGCGAGAATCTAAGCGTGGGGTTGTGCCTGTTTTGAGACGGCCGACCCGAAACCCGTAAGCACGAATAAATTCCGCAAGTCCTAGTGAAGGTAAATCTCCAGCCCTTCCAGCTTTAATTTTTTGTGCTCCCATATGGATTAAACCATTTAAAAACGTACCACTGGTAATAATCACTTTATGAGCTAAAATCGTACCAAAACATTTAGTTTCGACGCCTTTGATGACTCCCCGTCCATCTAGATCTTCCACAAGCAAGGCCTCAACCGAATCTTGTCTTACATGCAGATTATCGGTATTTTCCACCTTATGCTTCATATAACGGCGATAAAGATCCATATCGGCTTGAGCGCGTGAGGACCAAATAGCAGGGCCTTTTTTACGGTTTAGGATACGAAATTGGATTCCGGTAGCATCTATGGCACGACCCATTTCGCCACCGAGTGCGTCGATCTCTTTAACAAGATGACCTTTGGCGGTTCCGCCAATGGCTGGGTTACAGCTCATAGCTGCAATGCGGTCAACTGCCTGAGTCACTAACAAGGTTTTTGCACCAGTTCGGCTTGCCGCAAGCGCTGCCTCAGTGCCGGCATGCCCCCCACCAACCACAATGATATCAAAGGTTTCCTGCATGTTACCCCCCCTTGTACAGGCGCACCTTTTACCTGAACCTGTCATAGAGTGCAAGCTACTTTAATTGGTGGATAGAGAAAGCTGAAAGACAGTTAACTGGCTGTAAAGGCTTTAGGTTTTAAAAGTTGAGAATTACCAGGCGCGTTATTTCAGGCGGTCTCTGACACTATCACCCTCTATCAAAAGGTTATTCACGGTTAAGCCAAGGAAAGCCATATTATGGGCAAAAGCCGAATAACCCACGAAATTCATATCTGAAATATGAATCGTACGGAGATAAAGTCTATTAAGCTACAGAATATCCTACAGTGTACTTAAACAACCAAAAACGTAAGCCCGTTCTTTCTCAGGCGTACTTACATCAGGTAAAGCCTCACCAGCTCCAAACTGCTGATAGCAGCCAGTCGTGATATATTGGTCACTTAAGCTAGCGCCACACTCGGGAGCTGGATTTCCTGCCGTCGCTCTGATCCACTGGACCACGATCTTATTTCCATCTTGCGACTGCCCGCATGATACTAGAATCGATCCATCGGTGGTACCTGCTCGTAATTTATCAGTAAGAAGGCCGCGCTGTTCTAATTCAGCACTAGCCTTCTCCCAATTACACTCGAACTTGGCTTGGGCCATCGTCATGCATTCGCCTGTGCTAAAATTAAACATCTTCTTCTGGTCTTCAATGCAAGTTTTAGCTGGACCTGTCCAGGCGATAGATTTTTTACCACTTGCATCACACTGTACAGCCCCTCCTTTACCCGGGCCTCCAGAAGTGGTGGTGGGTGTCGTGGGTGTAGGTGATAACGGGTCCGTATCACTGCTTTGTGGGTTTCCGCCTGCGGTAATACAAGTTTGATCTGTAGGGGCACATTTCGCACCGTTTGACTCAAAACAGATTTTGTCATCCGGAGCGCAACCTGCTGTGCCAGGGCCTGACGTATTATCCGTGCTCTTAGGAACATTAGCACTTGACCCCTTAAATGTACTTGTCGAGCAACTCAGCACAACGGTGCAAACAGTCATTGCGCCAAAAATTTGATGTTTAATGAATTGCACCATAAAGATCTCTCCTTAAGCAAAAGTAACCAGGGCCGCAGCCGTCTCAAGGCTTATCGGTAGATCGAGAAAAATCTTGAGTCAGCTTTTTTTTCCTTAAAGTCCTGTGGGGTTAGCGGAGAGTAAGGCGTGGAACTTTTGGAATTACAAAAATAATTCTGTGATATTAAACGGTTGCAGGCTCAATGGGGTATAGAAGGCGAATTATCATGTAAAAACAGGTCGTTATAAGTTTAGGGGGGGATCCTATTTGTTGGGGAGCTGACCCCAATTGAGAATGTCCAGCGTCAGAGCTACAATAGAATCATCCCCCATAAGAAACTTCCTTGATGCTCGTCTCCTAATTTAAATTCAATGTACTTAGGTGAATTATGCGCAAAGTTCTGCTATGTGTCGTCATCCTTTTGGTAGCAAGTAGAGCTCGAGCAAGTGAGCCACAAACTCTTGTCCCTACGGTCATCCACAACCAAAAACAGACAGTAGAGAAGTCTGTCGAATCTGAAACCCAGAAATCGTCGACACATCCTTCGAGCCAGTCCTTATCAGAAACAAATATGATGTCACTGAGAAGAGTTATTTGCCGTCAGGGTGAAAAAATCAGAACAGTTGAAATTAAGGTGAGTAAAGAAAATACGGCACCATGTGAGGTTATTTATCGTAAGGACACGGAGAATCCGAGATCAAATCAAATTATTTACCATTCTCAAAGTAATTTAAAGATATGTGAAGAAAAAGCGCAGGCCTTTGTCACCAAAATCATTAGCTGGGGGTGGGTGTGTGCAGAAGAAAAAAAATAAGTGGGCATTTTTAGTTTTAACATTTCTTTTTTCGACGACGATAGTGGCAGATCCTCTGGCACTTGATGAGCCTTCCGAGCTCAAGAATGAGGTGGCATTTTGGGAAAAAGTTTTTGGTTATTACGAGCCTAGGGACTGTATTTTGCATGATAAGGATGACCTTTCAGTCATATATGCTGTCAAAAAACTTCCTGATTCTTCACCGAAGGAGCAGGCGCGGCATGTAAAGCATTATCTTAAGCTTATAAAGGATGCGATGCATGAGCTTGCTAAAAAAGGAAGTCCTACCTCTCGCCTTGAGCAAAGAATTTGGGATGTGACGAGCGAAAGATTGCGTCACAGTGCCTACTGGCGGTACGCAAGTGAAAATGTACGCTGCCAAAGGGGAGTAGATATAGGAAAGAGCATTGAACGTTCAAAACCGTATCTGCGCATGGTTGAGGGAGTGCTTGAAGATCATGGGCTGCCACAGGATTTAGCATATCTTCCCTTGTTAGAAAGTGGGTATGACCGTTTGGCGCGTTCACGGGTAGGGGCCAGGGGAATTTGGCAGCTAATGCCTGAAACTGCTAGACTTAACGGATTGAGAGTTAATCGCTTCAACGATCAAAGAATTGACCCTAAAAATTCGACCATTGCCGCTGCAAAATTACTTAAAGAGTTTTACGAACGCACAAAATCTTGGCCGCTAGCTATTACGGCTTATAATTACGGAATTAACGGCACAGAAAGAGCAGTAAAGCTCTATGGTGCGAACTACCTTAATGTTAGAGACAATCATCAGAGCCCGATTTTTGGCTTTGCTGCCAAAAACTATTATCCGAGTTTTTTAGCAGCAAGAAATGTAGCGCAAAGTACTAAGATGCTTAGCCGAGGAGATGAAAGAAGTAAGAGACGGTTTCTAAGGTGAGAATTAAGTCTTAAGGACGACCTGTACTATTGCTTTTCTTGACATCCTCCCCTCCCTAACTCTGACGAGGTTGAGGCTGGGTTTAACGGCGCCATTGATAAACCAATTTAATATCTGAAGTATTGCTGAATAGAAACGCTAAACCAATTGCAAGGTTACAAAAGTTGCGAGTCTGCCTTCCTATGCGTTATTAGGCCGAACTAATACGGATTGTGCTTTAATATGAATGATCTGAGTGCGAATGGAATTGAACTTAAAATTCTCAATTAAAGTCGTGCGTTGAAGATTGTGGAAGACCTATAGCAATTCTACATCTACATGGGCGGTTCACGGCAGTGACAGCGGAATTCTATGAATCCTTGTTCGTTCAAAAAACAAAACTTGGGATGACATAATCTTTCAAAAATACCATACATGCAGGGTTTAAAAACTGTCGGCATTTAAGTTGCTATCGAGAGAAACGTACAAAAAAAATCAGATCGCTTGTTGCCATTTGAGCCTAGCAAACTCTTACCATTTTCTGCCTTAAGATTGTAAGATTTCTTTGATATTTCGTTCGATTGTATCGCAGATATCATTTAAGGGTAGATGACTTAAATTTCTGGGAGAAAAAGGGTTTTGTAGCTCGGCACCAATTTCATCGAGCGAAAACAAAGGGTATGCCGTTAATGCTACAACTAACGGAGTCAGGAGTCCTGCCCGATCGATTAAAGCAAATGGTAACAGCAGAAGAAAAAGTAGAATAAATCTTCGTGTCTTAATTGCTAACACAAGAGGCATGCGCGTATTGCGGATGCGTTCACACGCACCAATAGCGTCCATAAGCTGGGATCGTTCAGTTTCAGCGCGGTGATAGACAAACGCATCAAAATTTTCCCCTCTTAGTTCAACTAATAAACGTTTAATGCGTAAGGCTACATAGGTAGGCATATGGCTTGCACAACGAATCTTATCGGTTTCCTCCCATCCGAGGAGCGCTTTCACTTCCTTAAGGCATTTTTCTTGGCGAAGTGACTCCCTCATTACGTGGGGCCACGCAGCGATCCATTTCAATGTATTTTCCGCTAGCGGATTATAATGCTTTTGCGAGCCATGGATAACGACGGCAAGGTTGCGGCTTTGGTTTACGATAGCACCCCAAATTTTTCGAGCTTCCCACCAGCGATCTTGGCCGGCATTGACGCGCAAAACGAGAATTAAGGCGAGAATTGAACCAGAGTACTCAAATGGGGTTATTGGCAAATGAATTTCAGCAAGATAGCTAGAAATTGTAAGCACAAAAGTAGCATAGCCGGTTGCTACCCCTACCCTTGTAAGGACCTGCGGTGTAACAGATCCTTGCCAAGCTAAAGCTGCTTTAAGAAATGATTTGGGCTCAGGTTTGTTAGATAATGCGGCATCATAAGCAAGCTTCGACTCTGCTATTTCTAAGTTTTCTATGAACCTAGCTTCAGGCAGACTATATTGCAAATCGTGCGGCATCTTTTTCATTCTCCTCTTTGACCTGAGTTGACAATAAAAATTTCTTTTTGAGGGGGTCATAAATACAAACAGTTCCTGCCTCAAAATTGTAGATCCATCCATATACATGGACTCGTCCCGCTCTAAGGGCTAATGACACTGACGGATGAGTTTTAAGGTTGTCTGCTTGCACTAAGACATTTTCTTCAACCACCCGACTAAGGTCCGCGTCTCCCTTATATAAAGCTAAACGCCTTTTGGTCGCATCAGCATGGCTTAACCATCTTTTTACAGAGGGTAGACCGTCGAGATTCACCTTGTCATTTAATGCTGCCATCGCACCACATTGTGAGTGACCGCAAATCACGATGTTGTGGACTCCTAAGCCCTCGATTGCAAATTCAATGGCTGCTTCTTCTCCCCCTTTTGATGTGCCATACGGCGGAACCAGGTTGCCTGCATTTCGCACCACAAATAACTCTCCAGGTTTAGTTTGAGTCACTAAGTTAGGGTCAATTCGTGAATCAGAGCACGTTATCATTAACGTGTGTGGCTTTTGACCATTAGATAAGTGTGTAAATAGAGCTTGCTGCTCAGGAAAGATTTGTTCAGAAAATTTTCTTAAACCAGAAAGTAAGTTGATCATAATTTGTTCTCCTCGATGTTTGATAGCACTAGTGTCGGTTACTTCCGGAGTTTAGAAAAATTGATAATTGCTAAGTATGACTTCTCAAAAATAAAAGTAATAAAAATATGTTTAAAACTTGAAACCGAATGGACTCATTGGGCTTAGCAGAGGTTTTATTAATTTTTGAAAAATATTTTGTTTAAATTTTTCTTAGAGCTGAATGATGCCTACTTCGACGAGATGACTCTCACCATCATCTGTTTCACTCGGTACTTTCTCAACACCCACCACGTTTCCTAGTTTAGGTAAGTGACCTCGCCCAGGGTCTGCAAGTAAGATGGTGACCCCCTTTTTTTTAAGGTTACTGATCCACGGTAGCAGGGCTGTAACAAGATCAGGTGAATAGGTGACGTCACCAAGTAATAAAACATCGGCAGCAAGGTCAGTGCCAATTAAATTCGTGGATGAGTAATGCACGTGTCGGTAAGGTAGAGTAGGATTTAGCTTAAGATTGAGTTTAGCTGCTTGTAATGCCCACTCGTCGATATCATTCATAGTGACATGCAGGGCTCCAGCTTTTAACGCGGCTAAACTTGTAATGCCACTCCCAGTCCCTAGATCAACCACCCGTTTTTGATGCACAACCCAAGGATTCCCTAAGATATATTTTGCCAGACTTACCCCTCCAGGCCAGGCAAAGGCCCAATAGGGATCGATGACACCTAATGGACGAAGGTCTTCTGGAGTCATTCGCCACCATTTAGAATATTTCGTTACAAGTCTAAGACTTAAACCCGAGAGATCATCAAACTTAATAACTTCAGTATGGGCTAAGATCATTTGCTCTGGAGTCACGAATTAAGGATTTCCTTCACAGCGTTCAGATTGGGCGCAATATCTATGACTTTCATGTTACTGGCCGATAATACGGCTTCAGGATCTTTTAGCATATGACCAGTTAAAATACATACCACCTGATCCGTCGATTTAATGACGCCTCTGTCTTTTAATTGCTTAACGCCAGCCAGAGTGGCAGCACTTGCGGGTTCCGCTCCAATACCACTTTGGTCGATTGCCCTTTTAGCAAGCATAATCTGCTGGTCAGTCACTTCGGTGACGACACCGCCGGTATATGTAATCGCATGAATTCCCTTAGCGAAATTTACTGGGTCACCAATCCGGATGGCCGTAGCTATGGTTTCAGCGACGACCTTAGGCTTTGTGGTAAATTGGTCTTTGTAACTCAGATAAAACGGGTTTGCTCCCGAGGCTTGGACGGACGCAATGCGTGGGATTTTTTTAATCCATCCTGCCTCGTAGGCCTCTTTCAGGGCCTTTCCAAATGCTGAGGTATTACCTAGGTTACCCGCAGGCACAACAATCCAGTCGGGGGCTTCAAAATTTCTCTGAAGTAACATTTCAAAGATGATGGTTTTTTGTCCTTCAATTCGAAATGGATTAACGGAGTTCACTAAGTAAATACCCAATTCCCTCGCTGCTTCGCGAACAAGCTGCATAGCGGTGTCAAAGTCTCCACGAATGGCCACAGTTTTAGCCCCGTAGCCTACGGACTGAGCTAATTTACCGGTTGCTACTTTCCCTTGAGGGATAAAAACAATTGCGTTTAAACCAGCTTGTGCTGCATAGCTAGCAAGCGAGGCGCTTGTATTACCGGTAGAAGCACACCCCACATGGCGCATGCCTAAATATTTCGCTTGAGTAACTGCTACGGTCATCCCGCGGTCTTTAAAAGATCCTGTGGGATTTTCGCCTTCGTGTTTAAACCACACGCCATCAATCCCTGCGTACTTTGCTAGTGACGGCCTATGGTACAGGTGCGTTCGGCCCTCGGGATGGGTGACAATATTTTTAGGATCGATATCACGCACAACTTCTCTAAATGCCCAAACGCCACTGACGTCGTGAGGCTCACGGCTTAATAGTCTCTGCTCTAGGGTGTCTAAGCTAAGTAAGTCTTTGATTCTAGCTGATCGCTCAACGGAGAGAAGCCCGCCGCACTGACAATTATATCTTATTTCATCAATAGAATAGTTTTGGTGACATTCGATGCAGGAAAGAATTTCAGTATTTTTAGACATGCTTGCCTCAAGTTAAATTTTGGAAGAAATAAAAGCACCCTTCTCAGCAATGCGGCTGCGATGAATGGTCCCACCGTCAGGTAAAATAAGAGCATTAATTCCGGAAGAGACGCGTATAGCTATGTCCTCGGAACTGCAAATCGCAAAGATGCTCGGTCCTGCGCCACTAATGGATACTCCTAGAGCACCGCAGTCCATCGCTTTATTTTTTACCGCTTTAAAGCAGGGGATTAAGGGGCTCCGGTATACTTCAGCAAATTGGTCTTGTAATGCAGCTTTAACGAGAACTGGATTTCCTTGAGAAAGGCCCCAGACCAGAGCGGAAGTTTTTGCAATCTGATGAACCATCAGAGATCGGTCCACTGAACTAGGGAGCACTCCCCGCGACACCTTCGTTGGAAGTTGCATATTTGGTGTCGCGACAACCACCCACCAAGGAAACGTTATTTTTATAGGTATGATTCCTTGTGCATGAGTCTCATGCACAAGCGTCAAACCTCCATAAATACAGGGTGCAATATTATCCAAATGTCGGCCAGCTACTGCCGCCTCCGCATGAAGCGATGCTTCTATTAGTAAATCACTGCGGTTTTCGTATCCAAGTAATGCTAAGGCTCCTAACGCTCCGCTTACGCTGGCAGCCGCACTAGCTCCTAAACCTCCGGAAAGCGGCAGAGCCCTGGTGACACTTATTTCAAGTTTATCGCATAGATCTGGATGTCCAAGCTCTCTAAATACTTTCGACGCTGCGATGTAAACGCAGTTTTCTTGTGGGTTTATCGGCACTTTGTCAGCATCGCGTCCAGCTATTAGAATTCTGGCATTGTTCCCAATAGTTAACGTGCAGCTATCGCCTAGGCCGTCCACAGCCAAACCAAGCACATCAAATCCTGGCCCCACATTGCCAATGGTCCCTGGCGCAAAGACTGTAACCTTGTTAAAACTCATGGTTTCACCCGCCTACGTGTGGGATGTTTTAGTCTGAGTAGTTGCCAATGCTAATAAATCATTTAATACTCCCGCTGCAGTGACATCGGCTCCAGCGCCTGGTCCTGATACGACGAGTGGGTTTTTATCATACCGTTTTGAACGAATCGTAACGAGATTATCCGTTCCTGAAAGTCGCCCTAACGGTGTATCAGCACCCACCGCTTCAACTCCCACCTTCACATTGTCTTGATTGATTCTCGCAACAAATCGAAGCACTTTACTGCTATTTGTTGCTTCTTTGACTTTTGAGCGCCACTCGTTATCTAAGCTCGGCAAAGCATCCATAAAATGAGGAATGGTGGCAGCTTCAAGTTCTTTAGGGACTAGCGACTCCTGGCTGATATCCGCTAAATTAAGCTTCATTCCTAATGTTCGTGCAAGGATCAATGCTTTTCGCGCTACATCGATCCCACTTAAGTCATCACGTGGGTCTGGCTCAGTAAACCCAAGTGTGTGCGCTTTTTTAACGGCAGTGCTAAATGTCTCTCCTCTTTCAAGCTCAGTCATAAGATAGCCAAGAGTTCCGGAAAAACATCCCGATATTTCATAGATTTCATCACCTGCTTCTTTTAGTTTTGAAAGTGTGTCTAAAATAGGAAGACCTGCTCCCACAGTCGCTTCATATCGGATAAGAACGCCCTTAGTGCTAGCAAGCTCAAATAAATGATCAAATTTATCCTGCTCTACAGCCAAAGGTTTTTTATTGGCTGTTGCAATATGCCACCCCGCATGAATCGCGTTTAAAAAAATGTCATATGAATCTTCTGCAGTGGTATCAATTAAAACACTGCGGTGAAGAGGGAGCTGGAGCAGACTAGAAAGAGTTGTTTCTCGTCGGTCTGATAAAAGTTTGCCATTACGTTCTTTGAGTTGAATGCGGCTTTTAAGGTCTTCAGAAGAAAAACCTTTTTCTGCAGCGTCACAGCCAGACTTATCAATCAGTGCAATACACCTAAGGTCAAGATGCATTTTTTCCTTAAAATAAGCTGATTGTTCAGAAACCTGTTTAGCCAAAGTTCTGCCAATTTGACCAAATCCATGGATTACAAAGGATAGACTTCCCGTATCAAGATAAGATAACGCTCTAAGCTTTTCTAGTCTGAATTCCCGGTGCAATGCTTTTAGGGCATTGGATACTGACGATTGCTCTATAACTGCCGAAATATTTAATTCTGAAGATCCCTGTGCAATCGCTTCAATATTAACATCGGCTTTCGCAAGTGCAGCAAAAACCCGTGACGCTATACCTTTAGTTCCTTTCATTCCTAGACCTATAACAGCGACGACAGCTAGGTCTCCTCGGGACGTAATATCATCAACTGCTCCATCGTGGAGTTCTCGTGCAAAAGCACGCTCAAGAAGGGTTTTCGCCGCAGTTGCCTCATTTTTTCCGACGATGAAACAAATACTAGCTTCGCTAGAAGCCTGAGTAATAAAGGAAACGGAAATCCCCGCACTAGCTAACGAAGAAAAAGCTCTAGCCGCAATTCCTGGCACCCCGACCATTCCCGTACCTGAAATAGTCAATAGAACTTGATCTGGCATGGCTGACAATGCCTTCACAGGGTAAGCCCCCGCTTCAACATTATGCGCGACTTTTGTCCCCGGTAATTCCGGTGACCAAATTGATTTAATAAAAAGCGGGATGTTGAGAGGAATGAGAGGAAGAAGAGTTCTTGGGTGTAAAACTCTAGTACCATAGTAACTAAGCTCGCGAGCTTCTCTATAATGAAGCTCAGGTACAATGCGAGCTTCTGGCACAAACTCAGGATTTGCTGTAAGAATTCCGTCAACATCCTTATAAATTGTCATGCTTTGTGCATCAAGGGCATGTGCGAGAATCGCAGCCGTAAAGTCGGTACTTCCTCGTCCAAGAGTTATAAGCTCGCCCGTTTCACTGCGGCCAATAAACCCTGGGATAACAACTGGTCCATGCTCTAATTTTGGGACTATCTTCTTGTTCGCATCAACCCTTGCCAGGTCTAGCCGTGGGGTTATGCCCTCTACGGCTATAACTTCCGTACCGTCGATATAAGATGACTCAATACCTAAATCCAGCAATAAGAACTGAAAAATTTGCGAAATAGCCCGCTCACCCTCAGCAAGGATTTCTTCATGATTTTTAGATCCTTGAATTAAACCTTCACTAGCTTTGATGAGAGCTAATGCTTTGTCCCTAAGGACAGGAGATTGAAGGACTTCCCTAGCAACTTCGTTGTGACGATTGGCAAACGTCGTCACTAAGGGTGAAATATCATGACCAGTTTGATTAAACTCCACGATCTTAAGGAGTAAATCTGTAATCCCCGACATTGCGGAAAGTACAATGACAAGCTTGCCATGTTCCCCCTTAATCACCTCAGCAGCAATTCTAAGACGGGTAGGGGATCCTACCGACGTACCACCGAATTTGATGACACGAATAGGGGGCACACGTTTCTCCTTTTTATTCATCTAACTGCAGGATCGCCATAAATGCATCTTGGGGAATATCAACCTTACCAATCGACTTCATTCGCTTTTTACCCTCCTTTTGTTTTTCAAGGAGTTTCCGCTTACGGCTGATGTCACCACCATAACATTTTGCAGTAACATCCTTCCTCATTGCTGATACAGTCTCTCTAGCCACAACTTTACTGCCGATCGCAGCTTGAATTGCAATTTGGAACATCTGACGCGGCAAAATTTCTTTTAGCTTCTTACAAAGCGCTCGGCCTCTTCCTGCTGCGCTACTTCTGTGAACTATACAGGATAATGCATCAACCGCTTCCCCGTTAACTAAAATATCTAGCTTAACTAGATCTCCCGGACGGTAGTCAGTGACTTCGTAGTCCATGGATGCATATCCCCGGGAAATGCTTTTAAGTTTATCATGGAAGTCAAAGATCATCTCGTTCATGGGGATCTCATACGTAATCTTTACACGCTTTGCGGTAAGGTAATCGAGTCCCTTCTGCACGCCCCGACGCTCCGTGAGCAGCTTCAGTAGCCCGCCGATAAACTCCTCTGGGGTATGGATCGAGAGAAGTACAAAGGGTTCCTCAATGCGATCAATTTGCGTCGGATCAGGCATTTTTGATGGATTCTCAATTTGTAGTGACTCGCCATCAACTTTATAAACGTGGTAAACGACTGTTGGTGCGGTAAAGATAAGGTCGAGATTGTATTCTCTCTCTAACCGCTCTTGGATGATATCCATATGGAGAAGGCCTAGAAACCCAACTCTAAATCCCATCCCTAATGCACTTGAACTTTCAAGCTCAAAGGTAAGGGAGGCATCGTTTAACTGTAGTTTTTCAAAGGACTCTTTTAAAACATGGTAGTCACTTGCATCAATCGGGAAAATCCCGCCGAATACCATCTGTTTTGCTTTTTGAAACCCAGCTAACGGAGTCGGTGATGGGTTTTCGGGGTTGGTGATCGTATCCCCAACCCTCGTATCGCCCACGCCTTTAATAGATCCAGAAACGAAGCCTACTTCCCCTGCGACCAACCCATTTACATCAACCTGTTTTGGCGTCAGTTTTCCAACCTTTAAGACTTCGAAAGTTCGTCCGGTTGACATCATTTGCATACGCTGGCCACGGTTAATTTCACCTGACATGACACGGATTAGAGATACGGCGCCAAGGTAAGAGTCAAACCAGCTATCAAAAATTAAGGCCCTTAAAGGCTCACTTCGCGCAGGTTTAGGGGGGGGGATTCTCGCCACAATTGCTTCTAGCACATCTTGAATGCCAATTCTTGATTTTGCACTAGCTAGTACTGCTTCGTCGGCATCAATAGCGAGCTCTTCTTCGATTTCTCCCTTAACTCTCTCGGGGTCTGCGCTTGGTAAATCAATCTTATTGATTACTGGGATTAACGTTAGGTTTGCCTGCATGGCTAAGGAAACATTGGCAACCGTCTGAGCCTCCACACCTTGGCTCGCATCAACCACCACAAGCGCTCCCTCACAGGCTGCAAGGCTTCGACTGACTTCGTAACTAAAATCCACGTGTCCCGGCGTATCGATAAGGTTAAAAAGGTAAGAATGGCCGTCCTTCGCTTTATAAATCATGGAGCAAGTCTGGGCTTTAATTGTGATTCCCCGCTCCCTTTCGATATCCATGCTATCTAGGACCTGTTCTTTCATTTCCCTTTGCGAAAGAGCACCAGTAGCTTCAATCAGGCGATCAGCGAGGGTTGATTTCCCATGATCAATATGAGCAATAATACAAAAATTTCTAATAAATTTAGGATCTTCCATTTAACGCAACCACCTTTTTAAATCTGCCGGCCTTAAATCTCTCTTAGATTTTACCGAAGGAGGGTAACCATATATCTTAACCATCTTTTTTTCACGGATAAACTGATGCGTCACCTTATCGTTTTCGTCCTTTGTCTTGCAGGCTGCTCTACTTCGGAAAAAAAAGTAGCTCCCGAAAGTCCAATAGCCCCCCCTTCCGCGCTCAAGGAGGCGACGATGGCAGTTAGAGTAGGGGAGGTTCGCCGATACTACCCCCCCTATCCCAGCGGTACAGATATCTTAATTACCTGGAGCAAACCTGATGGAATTAAAGAAGAAGTTCTTGGATTTAGAGGGTGGGACTTTGACGGTAAGGGGACATTTGGGATGTTGGACGTACTTTCTAGCCAGGGTGCGGTCGAAACTACGTTGTATGACTTCGATGGTGATGGTAAGGTGGATAACTAATGTTGTTAATTAATTATAAAAATAGATAAAATAGTATAAGATTTTAATTTAAAAGTTGATAATCAAATTTTTTTTTGTTAAATTGGCCTGAGAAGTATAGTTCTTTTTGTATTTTTTAGAGCTTTGCGCATGGATTTTATCAAAATTGTTGCAAGTCTGATATTTCTTGGGCTATCCGCGTCATCCAACGGCAATGAGCGCCCCTGTAGCGACGAGAGTAACGAAGGAGTCAGCTCCTGCGTGGGTCCTTTCCAAAATTCTCCCATTGTAACTCTGGGGTACGGGGATGGTGTGTACTTACAAGGAAGTCAAGATTTTCAGGCGGCAGGCGATGCTATATTTAATTTCAATGATTACGGTGATGCACTTGGTGACAACAAGCGCTTACTTGAAAGTTCACTAGAAAAGCAAGGTGCGAGTCCTAGTGAAAAGCGAATCCTTGTTGCTATTGCCATGCAGGAATCAACCCATATGTCCCCTGACCAACGTGATAAGGAGAAAGATGGGCTTCTTTCAGAAAATTTATCAATTTTTAACATGAATGTTGATATGGTAATCAGGCTTGGGAAATCTCCGCCTTTTGGTTATCTTAACCAGATGGAGAATTTAGATGAAGCAGTGGCCATTATGCTCCAGGGTTTGCGTACATGGGGGGTAGTTCCATTTTTGAACTTCCATAGAGGCGGGGCAACAGCGTTTCAGGATGGACAAAGCTATGGTGCATATGAATATAGGAACGCGATTTATACTATTTACAAGGTAATGGTATCTGACCCTTTTATCTTGCGAGATAACAGAAGGGTTGAGATTTGGGTACCTCGGGTGTAGACACGCTGCGAAAGTTGGCTCTGTGTATTACTCAAGTCTCACTACGCTTGCCTTAACTTTATGGTCCTTTGCAAGCGTAAGTCTTGCTGCTTCAGCTTCTTTACTGCTTGGATAAATACCTCGTCTGACGCGAAAAATAAGATGCCCCTCATTAGATAGAGGGGTATAAAAAGCCTCAATCCCTTTTTCCTGTAACATATCAACTAATTTTTCAGCTTCCTCGCGATTGGTCGTAGACTTTATTTCTAAGGTGTAGCCTTCGCTACG
>JACCDO010493128.1_pt1 | contig 15164 bp, 9 predicted proteins | sample 7446101 | NCBI WGS metagenome assembly JACCDO01 (sample SAMN15323440, study PRJNA562643) | freshwater metagenome | isolation source: river surface water | place: USA:Blue River Watershed | collected 2017-08-16
GGGAATGGAGTTAGGAATCATACCACCAGGTTGAGGTAAATAAACAGTTGCATATTTTCCTTGAAAATATTGAACGGCATCAAATTTAACACTTGAACAGAAACGTTTAGGAGATTGATTGTAATAAGAACGAGATAAATTTCTAAAATCAAGAACAATATTTAAAAAATTAGGTGCGTTCCATGCAATAGCTAAAAGAGCTGATCTATAATAATTAATTTTAGAAGTTGAATTACCAACAACATTAAAAATGCTGCAGTTATTTTTAATATTATAAGTTAAATTAGAATCTACAGGACCATTTAAAAGATCAGTTGTACTCATATTTGTTATATTCTACTAAAGATAGAATATATTTTTTTAAAAAATAATTATTTTTTATTTTTTATTTATGAAAATAAATTATTTTAATATCATTATTATTATTTTCAAAATTTTCAGTATTTATATTTTCTTGTTTTTTAATAAAATTATTATTTTTTATTTCTCTTTGAACATTCATTTCTTTAAGTTCATTTTTTTCTTTTTTATTTTTTTTCTTTTTTTTATTTTCTTCTTTATAATTTTGTTTATTTTTAAGTTCATTTTTTTCATTTTCATAATACTCATTATAATCATTGTTATTGTTTTTTAAATCATTATTTAAATTTATATCATACTCATATTCATTATCTTGATTTTTATAAGAATATTCATCATTAGAATATTCATCATTAGAATATTCTTCATTAGAAGAATAATTTTCGAATGATTCATTTATTATTTTATTTAAATCCATTAAAAAATCATTTTCAATAGTCTTTGTTTTTTCAATAAATATTGATTTATTTTTTTCTTTAATATTATTATTTTCAATTTCAATATTTTTAATACTTTTTTTATTATTATCTTTTTTATTAGAATTTTCATTATTTTTTAAATAATTATCAATATGAAAATAGTTTCTTATGAATAAAGGTTCCGGTAAATTTTTTATTATTTTATTTTTAACTAAAAATTGAGTATAAGCATTTATTTCCAATAATTCAATTGCTGTATAAACTTGACCTTTTATTGAATTTAAATGTTTAATATCTCCATAAAAATCAAATGGTATAAAAAATTTATAATTAATCTCTCTTCTTTCAAAAAAAGCATATTTAGCATCAGTTACATTTCTAAAAAGTTCTAAATAAAATTCTTTATTTTTTATTAAAATATAATATAATTGATCTAATGGATGAAAATTTCTTAAATATTTTTGAATAGAATAAATATCTGGATTTTTCTGTGAATATAAACTTATTTGATTGATAATAAACATTAATTCTTTAGCCGAATATCTTTTACTATTTTTACCATCTAAGGATTTTAATATAAAATAATATTCTTTACATTCATTAAAAAATTGAACAGCAGTAGTATATGATTTTGCTACTTTTTCTAAATAATCTTGATTCATCATAAACTGAATTATAACTTTATCAGTTTCATATTTATTTGTATTTTTTCTTGGGTATTTATTAAAATCTATAGTAAAATTATCATATACTTGTATTTGTAAAATATTTGATTTATTTTCACTATCAATATTCATATTTCTTTATATATATTTTCATTAATTTTTTTTATTTTTAAACCTAATTATATAATATCATTAGAAAAAATTTTTATTTTTTTTAAAAATATAAAACATATGATTTATAAATAATATAGTAAAATGAAAAAAAAAATGATTTTTTTTAATTTAAAAAAAAATATTAAATTAATTTAATTTAAAATAATATAAATTAATAGATATAAAGAAAAAAAATGGATTTTCAAGAACAAGATAGATTATTTAAAGTTCGTAAAACTGCTTTAGAAATGATGGTAGATAGAGGTTTAAATATACCTGTTGAATTAAATATATCATTTGAACAATTTAAAGTTCAATATAATGAGAATAATATTGATATATATATTTATGATACTGAAAAAAATAAAAAAGTATATTTACATTTTTATTATGGTAAAAGTTTTAGTAAAAATAATTTAAAAGATTTAATGACAAAAATTATAGAAAAATATCAAGATGATAATATTTTAGTTATTTTAATTCTTAAAGAAAAAGAAAATGCAATGGTGACAAAAGAATTAAATAAACCAAATTATAAAAATGTAGAAATATTTTTACAAGAAAATTTAGTTTTTAATATAACACATCATGTATTAGTTCCTAAACATTCTTTATTATCCGAAGAAGAAGAAAAACAATTAAATTTTAATAAAAATGAACTTCCTAGAATTCTTAAAACCGATCCCGTTGCTAAATATTATGGTATGAAAACAGGTCAAATTTGTAAAATTGAACGCATATCAAATGTTTCTGGATTTACTTATTATTATAGATTAGTTAAATAAGAAAAGAACTAATTTTCTTTTCAAATCTCCTTTTATATTTTACATTATAATTAATAACCAATATTTTATAAATTAATAAATAAAATAAAAATTAATAAATAAATTTTTTTTATAAATTTAATATTTTTTTCAATTAAAATATTAAATTTTTTTATATAATTAGTAAATAGAAGTAAAGAAAAAAATGTCTAAAATAATGAATCCAAATTTAAATCCAAGATATAATGAAAAAAATTTAAAATATTCATATGATGATATTTCTGATACTCATTCAAATATTTTACCAATTCCTATTCAAGGTTCTGTTGCACCTTCTGCTCCTGAAGGAGTTAATTATGGAAAAGCAGCTCATGCTATTCCTTTAAATCCTTATCCAAATGTAAAATATGATAAAGTACAATATTGTAATGAATTACCACCTGCTCCTCGTTCTCAACAATTAAATGTTCCTTATCAAGGTCCAGAATGTCCTTTTACTAATCCATTACCATTTACTAAAGATGCTTGTTATTTAACTACAAGTAATGGTCAAGGTGTTGTTGGATTAGTTTGTAATGATGCAGGAGGAAGTGATAATTCAAATTTTGCAAGAGGTAATCAATTTGGTGTAAATTATAAACAACTTCCACCTCAAAGTAAACAATTTAAGAAAAAAGAGATTTATAAAGTAGTTCCTCCCGTTCAAAATGCTGATGGTGAATTTTTTGGAAATTCAACAGTTCCTAAACCAACAATGCCATTTGTAAAAACAGTTCCTCAACCTAGAGATATATATCCAAGTGAATTACAAATGCAACAACCTGAAGTAATTTTTGATAAAAATACCTTTTATCCTCAACCTGATTGGGAAATACAAAAAGATCCAAGATATCAAACTTATATGGAACCTCAAAGATTTACTCCTAATGGACTTCCTACTTATACCTATCCTTATAAAGTAATGAATCCAATGACACCTTTAACTGCTCAAGAATATGATGAAAAAATGAATAAACGCGAATGTACAAATGATCCAATAATTAGTGATTTTCCTAAAAATGTACCTTATCCTGAATTTAATCCTGATGTACAATTAGAGAAGATGCCTAATATAACAATGTTTGATTCAGGTGTTGATAAAAAATGGTCAGAATATGAAAATCCAATTGAACATTTTGAAAATGATGATTTAATGAATGGTAAAAATTCAGTAGTTTTTAATGAACCAAAAGATAGTATTGATGAATTTAACAAAGAAGAAAATTTTCAAAATATGTATTGTCCTCATCGTGGAGGATGTCCTTTCTGTAAACAATGTCCTTATGGTGTAAATTGTAAATGTTCAAATAACTGTCCCTATTGTAAAAATTGTCCATATATTAAAAGTATGGTACTTGATAATTTTACAAATGATATTAAAGAAACTTTTGAAAATGAACATAGAAATAAATTAGGACGATTTGTTGCATTGATAATTGTAATTATACTTATTTTATTGGTAGTAAAATATTTTAATCATATGGACCTTAAAAATTTTATGTTTTTCTAAATAAAAATAAAAATAAAAATAAATTTATTTATTTAATATTTCTTTCAAATGGACTTGAATAAGGAAGTTTTAATAATTCAAATATCTGATTTTCATTTTCTAAAAATATTTTCTCATTTGTATCTTTTTTTGTTAATCCATATTCATTTAAAGAATAACCTAATTCTAAAGCTTTATTTCTTATTTTTATATTAAATTCTTTATTACCTGTAAAATAAAGAATTCCACACCAATAATTTTCATAATCAAATACTCGAATATCTATTCTTCTAGCTTTTTTATTTTTTAAAATTTTTGATAATTGTTCGGAAGATTCTTTATTTTGTTTTTCAGGGATCTTACAAAATCCCATATATTTTTTATCTCCTTTTTCAGTTAAATGATCTATAATAAATCCATCTAAACTTAATTTTTCAACAATTTTTTTTAAATAATTTTGTTCATTAATATTATTTTTAAATTTAGGATTACTAATTATCACATCTATATCACCAGATGATTCTTGACCTCTTCTATAACTTCCACAAATTTCAAAAATTAAATCTTTATCTATTTTTTTTAAAGTTTTTTCAATAATTTTTTTCATTTTATCTATTTCATTTCTTGGTATTCTTTCTTTTAAATCATCATAATATTTTAATCCTAAATTTATATGATGAGTACTTGATATTTTATTTTCTTCTATTCCTTTTTTTATATCATCTATATTTCTTAAACCCAATTCATACCATTCATCTGCTCTTTTATCTCCTACACCAGTTATACTTTTAAATAATTCACATATATCTAATTTACTATTATTTATATTACATTCAATTAAGTTACCTGTATTTAAAATTTCATCAATTCTTTCAGCTAAACCTTTACCTATACCATTAATATCTTTTTGAAGTTGTTTACCATTAATAATTATTCCTTTATAATTTTCTATAGAATTAATACCATTAATTAATGCTTTTGTTTGAAATTTTTTAGATGGATCTTTTTTATAAATAATTAATAATTTATTTAAGAAAAATAGAATTCTTTCTTTTTTATAATCATCCATTTTATTTTATACAAATATAGAATATTTTTTTATATTGAAAAAAATTATTTATTTATTTTAGAGTAAATAATTTATAAAAAAATGAATTATGAAAATTTTGAAAATATTGAAGATTTTAATAATAATGATATTGAAGAAAATTTTAAAAGTAAAAATCCTTTTAAAAAAGCATTTAAAAAAGTAGGAAATATTGTAAAAAAAGCTGAAATAGCAGTATTAGGTAAAAAAAATCAACAAAAATTAGCAAAACTTCAAAATAATATATTAGGAATAAAAAAGAAAAAAAAATCAACACCATCTCCTCCAAAACCTATTGTATATGCTTTAAATCAAAATAATTTTAATAATGATATGTATTTTGATATATTTTGTCCCTATTCTAATTTTAAAAATTTTCCAAATACAACATTTAATAAAACTGATTTAATTGAATCCAAAACAGTACAAAATATTGCAGAATGTAAATTAAATGCATCTAATAATATAACATCAACATCATATACTTATAATAAAAATACAAAAAATTGTACTATTTATAAAGGATATCCATCATCAATAAACAAAAATCAGAATTCTTATGAAAGTGGAATTAAAACAAATTTAAAATATAATTATAATAGTTTAAATTCTACTCAAAAAAAGAATATTCAAAAACATTGTATTAATAAAAGATTTCAAACAGCATTCGGTGATAATAAATTAGATGTTCGTGATTGTTTTAATCAAATAAAAAATAATAAAAGTAATGATTATATTGATTTAAATGCTCAATGTGTTTGGTCAAAAGTTAATTCATTAGGAAAAGGAAAATTATTAAATAAATCAGAAAGAGTAAATAAAAATAAAATAGGAGGTACAATATCTAGTAAATCAATGGATAAATATCAAAGTGATTATACAAATTATTTGGTAAATATACAAAACTATTTTGATATGAATAAAAAATTAGAAGTTGATGATAATAAATTCAATAGATATAACATAGAAAATAATATAAAAATTGATGAATTAAAAAAAGAATTAACAAGTACAGCTGAAGGAAATATAGCTTTAAGTCAAATACCAAAAATTAATAGAACTACAATAATAGGAAGTGATAAAGAAACTTTTGAAAACCATAAAGATTATTTTATAAAGAAAAAAAAAGAAATATGTTTGATATTAATTTTATTAATAATAATTATTTTTATTATTTATATTAAAATAAAGTAAAAAATAAATTATTAATAAAAAAATCATATTAAATAATAGAAAATAAAAAATGTCAACTGTATCAACTGGATTAAGTTTAACTGATATTTCAAATTATGCTTCAAATTTAGGTACTTCTATTAGTTCGTTAGATGATAGTGTTACTGGAACTTATGATGCTAAAAATTTAGTTCTTGCACAAAAACAATTAAGACAAAAAGAACAAGAAGCTGAGATAGCTGATAAAACTCAATTAGTTTTAACCCGTGCAAGAATGTTACAATTAGCAGAAGAAAGAAATATGTATAAGAAAAAAATAATTTACACTTTACTAGCTGTAATACTTCTTATTTTAATTATAACATTGACAACATATGTATTTTTTTCAAAACAATCAAAGGGTTCAAATAAGTAAAAAAATAATTTAAAGTAAAACTTTTTTTCTATTTATATTTTTATTTAAAAAATATATAATTAAAATAGAGATAATATAAATTATGAGTGATCAAACTTCTGATTTAAATGGAATAACAAATAAATTATTATTAAAATATGATCAAAAATTTGAATCTAATTATATAACATCAGGATTATTAGATAAAGGTATAATGGGTAAAGAAGAATTAATTGTTCAAAATATAGAAAGTGCTAATAAAAAAGACAAAACTATAGGTGTTTTAATAACTACTATTTTATTAGTAATTATATTTTTTGGATTATTTACTATGAATGCTATGGGTAAAATACAAGGAAAATTATTAATGATTATTTCTGTATTTTTATTATTATTTTATTTATTCTATATTTATTATTATATTATTAAAGATCCAAGTGACAGTTTAAGTAAATATTCAATTGCTGTTGCTGATGAACTTAAGAGTAAAATAGGAACTTTAATTGGAATTGAAAATAATTATCAATGTCCAACTGGATGTCCATTATCTGAAGAAGAAGAAGGATATGGTGTTATTCAAAATTATCCAGTACCAATTTTAAATAGACAATCATCTGAAAATGTTTGGTTAAATGGTGATACTTCTGTAAATAATCCTTATCCAGGTAAATATGATGATTATAATGTAAAACCATTACCTTTCTTTAATGGAATATCAAAAAATGGAGCTACATATTATCAATGTGATTTTAAAGTACCATCTAATTCTCCTAATTTTAATGGAATACCTATGAATGGTAAAAATAAATTATTTACAACAATACCATGTAAAGAAATGTCAGGATATGTTGAAAATGGAAAATATATTTGTACATCAAGTGATAATAATAATATTAAATCGGAAATGGATCCAAATTCACCTGATTTTAATAGTTATCTAAGTACAAATTGTACAAAAATTGTTTAAAATATTAAAATTATAAAAATAAGAAAATACAATAAAATGATAAAAAAAGAATGATTAATAAATATATTTTTTTTATAAAATATCTTATTTTTAATTAGAAGTAAAAATAATAAATGAGTTATCCTTATCCAAATATTTCAAAAAAATCAAAAGACAAATTTTATAAACCAAATATGGATAAATTAATTAATTATGGTAAAAATTTAAATATTAATTTAAATGCTTTAAAATTTGACCATTTCACAAATTATGAACATTTTTTAGATAATGGTAGTTATACAAATCCTTCTTTAGGAGCAACTGGTAATTTTAATATAGATACTGCAAATACAAATTTAGCTAATTCTTTATCAAGTATGAATGGTACCTTACAAAATTTAAATTTAGAAAGAGAGTATAAATTAAAAAAAGAAGAATTATTAAATTTAGAAAATAAAGATTTAAACAAACAATTTGTTGAATTAGAAAGACTTCAAACAAATATATTTTCAAAAGAAAGATTAATTGAAGATAATATGGTACAAGCATCTAATTTTGAAACAGGTATTCGTGCTTTATCCGCTTCAATTTTATTTGGTGCATTATTATTTTTAATTGTTTATTTATATGGTAAAAATACAATGAATCCTAATTTATTAAGAAGTATTGGTGTATTATTAATAGTAATTTATATTTTAGTAATATTTTATATATATAATGTAATGTATTTACAAGAATCAATTAATAATATTTTTTCAATGAATTTATTAGCTGGTATTGGTTCAGAACTTCAAAAGAAAACAGATGAAATTAATTCTAAATGGGGACAACTCAGTCAAGATAAATATAATACTTGGGTACAAAACAATTGTTCCTGTCCAACAGATACAGGTGCTTCAAGTTCAAATACATCAACTGATTCAAATCAATTAACTATTATGGAAGAAGAACAAGGAATATATGAAGAACAGCAAGAAAAACTTGGATTATATTATCAAGATGGTTCAAGTCCAAATCAATTATTATATCCTCCTAATACGAGAAAAAATTCAGGAAAATATCGTGATAGAATTGAATATCCTGATCATAGTATAAGATATAATGACTTTCCAGTAACTAGAAGTGGAACTGAAAGATTTGCAAATGCAAGTTTTGATATAGGTGTAAGTGATATAGAAACTCAAGAAGAAGAAGATAGAGTTTCAGTATTTGACACTAAAAGTGAATTAGTAACAATTGCACCATTAGTAGGAGATAATGTATATACAAGTGGATTATAATATACTAATAAAATAATAAAATAATATTTTTTTATTTTTGATTAATTTATTTATTTAATTATTTTTAAAGATAAAAAGATAAATAAAGTTCAAAAAATATAATATATTAATAGAGTAGTTATTAATATATAAAAAATGATGAATTTTCCAAATCCAAAAGATCCTCAAACAGTTCAAGTTAGAATATGTAATTTAGATAATGATTGCTTAGAAAGACAATTTTGTTCATTTAATGATAAAACATTAAAACATGAATGTATACCTGATAATAAGAAATTATTATATATGGGATGTTTAAATACATCTAAATATAATGAATTTGATAAAATAGAATCAAGTTCAAAAGAAGATCATGAATCAATGAAAAGTTGTATAGATTTTACTAGAAGACAAAAAAATAAAAATGGTTTTCATTATAACTTTATGGTTTTTAAAAATAAAAAAAATGCATTTGTTGATCCTAATACAATAAATGTTTATTTAAAATGTGATAAGGAAGTTTTAATGGCTATGCCTTCAAAGGATTTTTTTGATTTAAAATGTGATAATGACCAAAAAAATTGTATTTTAATACCAAATAAAACATTTAAATCATTTGTAAAAAGTAATGAAAAAGTATGTGGTGGTAAATTTTCATTAGATGTAGAATATTCATGTGAAAATGAAGATTTACAAAATAAGTTTAATATACCATTTGATTCAAAAAATATGAGTAAATTAAAAATTGAAATTAAATGTCCTGTAAATATTGAAGATACACGTTTTCAATCAAAATGTACAGCTGCATATTTTGATACTGATAATTCAAATCCCGGAAATTTTAAATATTTAGAATTATTAGATAAAAGTGTAAAACCAGAAGACTGTGTACAACCAGTTTATAAAGTACCTAGAATTGTAAATGATATTGACATTTATAAACAATTAATTGAAAAAAAGAAAAATGATGATATACAAGATTATAATAAGATGTTAGATAATAAAGAAGAGGAATTAAATAAAATAAGAATGGAAAAATTAAAAATAAAATTCAAAATGAATACAGGTCAAGAATTAAATGATGATGAAGCGCGTTCAATGGTTGAATTTAATAAATATGAATATTTTCAATCTGGTTCTGAAAAACCGTGTATATGGAAAATACATGAACATAAAAATCCTTTTGGTGATTATGTAGAAGAAAATGATATTCGTCAATATGGTATTTTAGTTCAAGGTAAATTTTTTATGATTGAAGAAGCTAAACAAAAAGCATGTGAATTAGGTGCTTATAGATTTATATGGTTTTCAAATAGTTATCCTTTAGAAAATTTAAGAAATCAATTATATGTGTTTACACCTAAAAAATGGAATGATGCAGTTAAAAGTATGAGTTTAGATGATATTAAAAAATGGAAAAAAGTTCAAAATGTTTATGTAGGTGAATCAACTACAGAAGCTGATATTTATAAAGAAAAGTTTGAAGATGCACAAGAAACACTTCAACAAACATTAGCTAATAATTATAAAACAATGATGACATATGTACAAAATAATGTATTAAATACAGATGAAAAATTAGGAACAAATGAAAATACAATTAAAGAATTAGATGATAAAATAACAACAATGACTCAAAAAATTAAAATGAATCAAATTAAAACAAAATTAAATAATGAATTTTTATTTATTCTTTTTTGGTTTGCATTTGTTTTAATATTATTCGGAGTATTTTATTATTATTATCGTAAATATAAAAGTAATTAATTTATTAATTTAAAAAAATTATAAATTTTTAGAGGATTTATATAAATAAAATTTTATTTATATAAAATAGAAATGGAAATACAAACAATTTCTATGATAAATAATAATAATAATAATAATAATAATAATAAAATTCAATTAATTAATAATAATAAAAATAAAATTAATGGAAATTTAAATATTGATTTTAATGAATATTTAAGATTGTTAATGAATAATAATAATTCAATATTTGAAAATCGATTTATTGAACATTTATTTTTCGATAATTATATGTATAATGGAGATGGTAATAATGTACCCATAGTTTTATCAATTTTTCGTTATCTTTTAGAAAAATATCAAGAAAACACTTATAATAATTCTATAAAAAATAGTATATTAAAAATTTTTAATGATGGAAAACAATTATATGAGGATTTAATTAAAGAAGAAACAGTATTATTTTTTAACTATTTTATTAATAAATTAAAAGATGAAACTTATTTAATGTTACCATGTGGTTGGATGAGTTATAATAAAACAGGTGGTCATGCAATAGTATTATATTTTATAAAAAAATCAGAAAACGAATATGATATGTTTATAATAAATTCAGGTGATGGTATAGAGTATCATTTAGATTTATTAAAAATTAAAAATAAAAATGAAAGTGAAAGTTTATTTAAAAAATATCCAGTTATAATAAAAATTAATTCATTAAATGAAGAAGAATTAAAAGAAATAATATATACATTAAAAAAAATAAATTTTAATATGGATGAATTTAAAAAATATCAAAAGAATTATTTATTGATCCAAAATGATTATATTCATATAAAAAGTGGTGAATTAGATGAATTAGATGCAATAATAAATCAATATATAAATAAACAAATTACGAAAATGGAAAAAACTAGAGTTCACATATTAAATAGAATGACTAATAATAATAAACAAAAATATTTTAGAAATGAATTAAAAAACTATTATGATTTTTTGGAAAATAATTTTAGAAAAAAAGTACTTTTAAGTGATATAAAAAATTTTAATGAAGATTGTAAAGATATCTTTTATAAAAAAATACAAAATTTAACAGTAAATAAAAGAATTGAAATTATAAAAATGGAAAATGGTCAATTATCTGGTTCTTGTTCATTTTTTTCATTATATTATTTTATAAAATTTTATATTAATAATGATAGTATATTTGAAAATTTTGATTTTTTAATTAGAAAAAAAACATTAGAATCAATACTATCTAATGAATATAATAATTCATATTATAATGTTATGTCTTTTTCAAATAAAAATTATTTTAAGTCATCATTATTTATTTTAAATAAAGATTATAATAATTATTTTCCAGATATTAAAATAAGTGAAAAAATAAAAAATATTTTAAATACAACAAATGAGAAAACATATAATGATATAGAATTAATAAATACAACAAAATATAATATGTATAATGAAATATATGAAAAATATGAATTTATAATGAATAAAATAAACAGAATTTCAGTATTAGATTTTTATGATTTAATGAATTTATATGAAATTTTTATTAAATATAATTTAAATGGTTCAAATGATGATGTTTTATTTATAAATTTTATGTTATTAAATATAATAAAAAGTATATTAGAAAAAGATAATTATGAAATAAAATGGAAAAATGATGTATTCAGTCTTATAAATTTTAAAGATCTAAATGAAAAAATTTATGAATTAACATTTTTTGATAAAGATAACAAATCAAAATCATATTTTTATTTTTATTATATATATGTAATTTTTAATTGTCAACATATAAAAGAATCTATAAAAAATATTGAAAAACCACGAACTTATGAAAATAAAGTTAAAATTATTTATTATTTTATAAATTATATAGAAAATTTAAATTCTATAGATTTATTGTTAAATATGCTTGATTTAAAATTAAATAATATAATTGATGTTTTTTTAGAATATTCTTTTTATCAACAAAATTTTAAAGATGACAAATTACCTAGTGAATTTTATAAAACAATAAATATGCATAATATTTATGAAGGAGATGAATATAATAAAATATTAAATCCATTTTTTTATTTGTATAAAGATATAGGAATATTATCACGTATAGAAGTAAATGATGTATTTGAAATTTTAAATAAATATAATAATAATTTTGAGTATATTAATTATAATACAATTGTAAACATGATTAATAATAATAATAGTGAAGAAATTGAATTTATTAAAAATAATAAATATCTTTTTATGAGAGGATTAATAATTTATTTATATATACCATATTTTAAAAAAATATTAAAATGTAAAAATCTTAAAAAAGATTTTTTCCAAATAAATAAAATTGAGTTTGATACGGAAAAATGTTCCAATAATCCAAATATAAGTACCAGAAGGGACAACCTAGAGAATCAACATGTTGATTCTCAAAGTATTGGTAATAATCAAGAAGAATTTGAAGTTGAAGATTTTAATAAATCTCCAATAAATAACTTTTTATATGAAAAAAATAATTTGTATAATGAAGTGCAAAAAGATTTTAAAAATATTGATATAAATTCATTTATAAAAAATACATTAAAAATATATAAAAGTTTAAATTCAAACTTTATAGAATATATATTTTTATTTTTACTTGTTTTAAAATTTAATAAAAAAATATTAGAAAAAAAAAATACTATAATCTTAAAAGATTATTTTAATGGATTGTATGAAAATATAAAAATTATTGATTTTTTAGAAAATAATTTTAATGAAGATAAAGATAATAATGATTTATCATTTATAAAATTTTTGAAAATATGTTTTGAATCTAATTATTTTAAAAATAAAGAATCAAAAAAAAAATATATTGAAAAAATGGTAAAAAAAACATTTTTACAATTTGTCAATTCACAGTTTAGTCTACAGCAAAGTATAATAGATAATAAATATTATATAGATAATGATTTTTTATATTTAATACAAACATTAACAGATAAAAATTATTTTTATATTAAAAATGGAGATAAGTCAAAACAATATTTAATAAATAATAATAATCAAGAATTAATTTTAGAATATAATTTTAATAATTATTATTATGAAAAAAAATATAAATTATTAAATTATGATAAATTATGTTTTTATGGTTTTTTAAATGAATATATAAGTGACAGATATATTATTAGAAATAATTTATTAAAAAAAATAAAAAGTATGCATGAAAAATATATAATTTTTATAAATGAAGATAAAGATAATAATATATTTTTAATAAAATTATTTGAACATTTAGATTATAATATATATTTTTATAGTAATGAAAATATTTATATTTTAGAAAATTTAATAACAAAAAAAAAATATCAAATAGTTTTAAATATTCAAAATATAGATAATATATTAATTAAAAATTATTTATATGGTTTATCAAATGGTTTTTTATTAAAAGAAATTGAAACTCTTAATAGTAATAATTATAATTTATTATTATTTATAAATGATAAATTTATTAGTGAAATACCAAATACAAAACAAATTATTTATAAAGAAAATATCCCTTCTATATTTGAATTATTAAATGAAAAATATTATGGTTCAACAATATTAAATTTTCATCCTTCATTTTTATATACTACAAATGATATATTTGAATCAAATTTTATAGAATTAATATCATTTATTTATTCAAATAATGATATAATTATTTATAATATAATAAATAAATTTAGAAATTCATATTTTGAAGAAAAAAATAAAACAATAAAAAGTTTATATTTTGATAAAGTTGATAATAAATTGTCAAAATTAAATTATTTTTTATGGCCTTTTGTACAAAATATATTATTAAATGGTAAAAATAATTATGAAAAAAAAATAAATGAAAGAATAAAATTTTTATTTAAGACAAAAGATGATTTATCAGAAAATATTTTAAATACAATGTATTTAGAAAATAGAAATAAAAACTTTTTTGAAAATAATATTTTAAATATAAAACAATTAGTAAATACATTTTTTAAAAATATAGAAGTTATTCAAAACAATAAAAATGAATTAGAAAATTTAAAAAGAAACGATGAAGTTAATGAATTTTTAAATTATATATATTTTTATGCAAAAAAAGAGAGATTATCTTTTATAAAAAATAATAATTTTATTAAATTCATAGAAAAAAATATAAAATTTAAAAATCATAATGATAATACATTATTTTTATATATAAATAATATATTAAAATTATATAAAAATTATAGTGAAAACATAATTAATGATATATTGGATTTAAATAATAGAAGTGATTTAAAATATGTTGGTGAAATGTTTAATTTTAATAATTTATTATTAAAAGAATGTAAATATTTATATTGTTTTATATATGTATATAATATTTTAAATATAATAGATGAAATAAAAGATATATTAAATAATGATAAAAATAATATAGATAAATTTATATCTTTGAAAAATTCATTATTATTAGGAGAAATATATAAATCAATTGATGAAAAAGTTATATTATCAGATAATTTTTATTATAAAAATAAAAATAATGAAAATATTTTAAAAAAAAGATATCAAATATTATTTGAGATAGAAAATATGTTTTATATTAGAAAACAACAATTTGATTTTATAAATTTAATATATCAAAACATAGATACTAATAA
>JACCDO010740099.1_pt1 | contig 15163 bp, 18 predicted proteins | sample 7446101 | NCBI WGS metagenome assembly JACCDO01 (sample SAMN15323440, study PRJNA562643) | freshwater metagenome | isolation source: river surface water | place: USA:Blue River Watershed | collected 2017-08-16
ACTCACTCACTCCATTAGGTTCCCATTCGAAGAGTTAGACAAGTTAATCAAGCATTTCCGTGTAATATTCGATGAAAAGCAAGCTAAAAAGGACGGGATCATCAAGCCGCGACCAGGTATTGACCCCGATTACGACCTGGCACTCAGTGATATTGCAAAGACAACACAAGAGCTAGAGAACCATTTGAGTGACATGAAGAGATTGACAGGAATCAATGGTACGATCTACTCACTCACTCACTCACTCACTCACTCACTTACTTACTTACTCACTCACACTTACTCACTCTTACTTACTCACTTACTCTCTTATCCTCTCTAGGAATGACTTACTTTGGTTCCAACAAGGACCGTTACCAACTCGAGGTACCTATGGCTCAAGTGGGTCGAGTCCCATCTGATTGGTATACTACTTCACAGAAGAAAACACATCGTCGTTACCGCAATAAGACAACGGAAAGCTTATTCCAATCATTGAAAGAAGCCGAGGAACGTATGGCAGGTTAGTCCGCACTCACTCACTCACTCACTCACTTACTCACTTACTCACTCACTCATTCATTCACTCACTCACTCACTCACTCCTTCACTCACTCACTCACTTACTTACTTACTCACTCACTTACTCACTTACTCACTCACTTACTCACTTGTAGATGCTCAAAATGACACAATGCGTCGTATATTTGAGCGTTTCGACCAGCAGCGCAACCTGCTCACGGACGCCGTCTTCTGTATTGGTCACTTGGATGCGTTACTGAGTCTAGCAAGTGTTTCTTCTGCTCCAAACTATAACTGGCCTGTTATCGTGCAACGTACTGCTGAAAGCGGTGCCATATTAGAGATCAAAGGAGGACGTCATCCTATGCTTGAGGATACACTTGCACAGCGCGGGGAAGGGGATTACATACCGAATAGCACAGTATTAGGTGACTTACTCACTCACTCTTACTCACTTACTCACTCTTACTCACTCACTTACTTACTCATTCAGGCGGTACTATAACTCGTAATCGTAGTAATCACGTTGAAGTTGAGTATAATCCCAAGTTACTTCTCTTATCAGGTCCAAATATGGGTGGAAAGAGTACCTTACTACGTCAAACTTGTTTAATAACAATACTAGCTCAACTAGGTTGCAAGGTGCCAGCTGATGCGTGCACCATGACACCAGTTGATCGTATCTTTACTCGTGTAGGTGCATCGGATCGAATCTTGGCTGGTCAATCAACTTTCTTTGTTGAATTAGCTGAAACAGCTACCATGTTACATGCGGCAACAGAGGATTCCTTGGGAATATTAGATGAATTAGGTAGCTTGCAACTACACTCACTGACTTACTCACTCACTCTTACTCACTGGCTTACTCGCTTACTCGCTTACTTACTCACTCACTCACTCTTACAGGCCGTGGTACTGCAACTTTTGATGGCACTGCAATAGCTCATAGTGTCGTTGATTACCTAGTAACAACAATCCGTTGTCGTACTTTATTTGCTACTCATTATCACTCTCTCATTGATGATTGGAGTATGGATCCAAGAGTCAAGTTAGGACATATGGATTGTATGGTAGCTAATGCTGATGCTACAAGTGGTACTCACTCACTCACTCACTCACTCACTCACTCTTACTCACTCAATCTTACTCACTCACTCTTACTCACTCACTTACTTACTCACTCTTACTTACTCACTCACTTACTTACGTAGGTAATGAAGAAGTAACCTTTTTATATCGCTTGTCGGACGGTTCATCCCCTCGTTCTTACGGTATTAACGTGGCTAGATTAGCCAAGCTTCCGGATGCCGTTATCACCTTAGCAATGGAACAATCCCGTCAATTTGAAGATAAAATGAACTCATCAACAACACAAAATGGTGCACATTATAGTGTAACAACAAAATTCTTTGAAAGATTAGTATCAATAGCAATGAGTAAGATACCAGCTACTGAGTTGGCTTATGTAGCAGCAGAGTTATGGCGAAGATGGAGTAGTATTGCACCTTGATAACTTGATTATTCTTGTATTTTATTAGCTTTTGATTGCTTTATTCTTGTTTTTGGTGGTGGAGAAGGAAAGAGGGAAGAAGCGAGAGCTAACGGACACTTACTACGTGCATAACTACTTAAGAATACAGTCATATGTAGGGTTTTGATGTGTTCAAACACACCTGTGAAGACGCACGTCACTCATCCGCTGACCACGTATGCAACGAAACTAGAAAGTTCAAACAAAATCCAAATAGAAACAATGGACAACGCAGTGGTTGAGCTACATCCCGCGGCGACAGCGCCGTGTGGCATCATTACTGCGTTCTTCATTGCTTACATCAAGATTTGTCTGATCTTTCCAACGATGAATATTCATGTGGTGAACACTGTGATCAGCAGACTCAGACTAACGTCGCCATTCAGATACATTATCGCGCGACCGCATCATCAGAATAGTTACAACTTATTGCATTTTGTCGCTCTAAGATACAAAACCGTTTATTTTGCGGGCTTGTTACCAATATTTGATTGCGTTTGAAGGTTCCGAGTGCAGTCCTGTATGAGGAATACAAATTACTAAAGTGGCTATAGTAAATGACAACCTGAACATATATTGTCAAAGGTCTCTTTCGCATCCAGGCTCACTTCAGCCACCTTAGCAATCCGTGTTCCTCATACAGGGCAGCTCGCGGTACCTTCAACGCAATCAAATACTGGTAATAGCCACATACAAGTCTACAATAGCCTCATATGCTTGAAAGTTTACAATGAACTCGCATTTATGCAACTATAAAGGCCACTGTGGCATACCCTACCGCGTTCTCTATAGCCACGCAGTCATGGGATTCGGGTCACAAATAGCCTAACAACCTTGTATTAATCTATCATAAACTATTCACTAGATGTAGCTCATGATCTGTTGCACAAGAAAGAGGTCACCAAGCACACTCTCATAGCTCAACAAGGTTGATCCTGCTGTCTGAACTGCTACTACTGAAGGTGCTGCAGGTGCCAAGTATTTATTCTGTATCAACACCTCTAGAAACTCTTTCCTGCGGTCCCAATTATGATTCCTACGTTGTTGATCCCTAATAATTTCTTCAATTTCTGAGTGAGTGAGTGAGTGAGTGAGTGAGTGAGTGAGTGAGTGAGTGAGTGAGTAAGTGAGTAAGTGATTGAGTGAGTCTACCACAATGGTCTTCATAAGCCGCATGAGTTGCTGCGTCAAGATGACTACCATAATCCTCAATATCTACATCGCAATTACAACGAAGTAATGCCTCCGCAATGTCTTTATATCCTCTATTCGCTGCATATATCAATGCTGTTTTACCATACATATTCTGAGTATCTAAGTCACACTGTTGTGTTGAGAGTAGTAACTCTGCAATATCCTTTGAACCATCACGTGCAGCAAGCATCAACGCAGTAAAACCTTCCCAAGTTTGGATATTGACGTCGCAATTACTACTAAGTAATAAGTTTACAATATCTGTATGACCTTTGTTAGTAGCAACAAGTAGCGCTATGAGTGAGTGAGTGGGTGGTTAGGTGAGTGAGTAAGTAGGCGAGTGACAGTGAGTACCTGTATATTCATTTTTTGTCTCCAAGTCTACATCGCAGTTAGAATCAAGTAATAACTTGACAATATCCTTGTGATTAGAGTCAGCAGCACACATTAAAGCCGTCCAACCACACAAATTTTGCGCGTCAATATCACATTTCTTATGCTGTAGTAATATCTCAACTATATCCTTGTTACCATCCTTAGCAGCTAGTATCAATGGCGTTGAGCCCTCTCTATTTCTAAGATTTGGATTACAGTTATAACGTATCAGTACCTGAGTGAGTGAGTGAGTGAGTGAGTGAGTGAGTGAGTGAGTGAGTGAGTGAGTGAGTGAGTTAGTGAGTTAGTGAGTGAGTAAGCAAATGAGTGCGTGCGTGTTACCAATGTTGTCTTCGATGTCCTTCATGATAGTCTCTTTTCTTATGCGAATAGCAGCGAGTTGTGCATTGCGTGAGGCTTCGAGGTCCTCCCGGTACTTCTTCTCTCTCTTCGCCCTTTCTCTGTCTTCTATTTGCTTGCGTTTTGCCATTTCGGTTTCCATTACTTGAAACCGTTTTATTTCAGCCATTTCTAGAATGAGTGAGTGAGTAAGTGAGTGAGTAAGTGAGTGAGTAAGTGAGTGAGTGAGTGAGTGAGTGAGTGAGTGAGTGAGTGAGTGAGTGAGTGAGTGAGTGAGTGAGTGAGTAGGGGAGGGAGGCACTACCTTCTTCTTGCTTTCTTCTTAGATTTTCTAATTGTTCCTTTTGCAATTGTTCTCTTGCTAACTGTCTTTCCTTCTTTGCATTATCATTTGCATTTGCTATAGTAAGTGAGTAAGTAAGTGAGTAAGTGAGTGAGTATATGAATGAGTGAGTAGGTGAGTAACCTATTTCATTATGTTTCGCAAGAATTTTCTTGAACTCGATAGTCTCTACCGCGTGTTTGATCTCCATGTTGAGAAGCCGTTGAAGTGCAAGCATTTGATTATTTTCAATTTTACGAAATTTTTCCGCTTGAATTTCTAATAATTCACAATGTGCTTCTGGTCTCACAGGTATAATGGTCTCTTTATTGATTGCTTTAGTGCTTGCGGGTTTCCAGTTACTATCATTCAATTGCTTCCATTCAGCCAATACTGCATGAGAGAGAGAGTGAGTAAGAGTGAGTAAGAGTGAGTAATTAAGAAGTGATTAAATTTGTTAATTTTGTATAATTAATGTACCTGAAGCTAATATCTTCCTTCGAGCACCATCAATTCGATCATAACGACGCTGTGCAGCATCAACATCATTGGCAAAATCTTTTCTAAATTCATCAAAAGGAATTTCAACTAACTCTATTGGATTTATACCATGGATACGACACGCTTCTAGTGATCGTGGTGTTGTTAGATATGGTGGTTGAGCATGTGCAGGATCAAAGGTAGATAGAGACAAACTTTCTAGGGGGATCTCCATTCCAATGATACAATACTCACTCAAAACTCAATTCTCGAGGTACTTCTTCCTTGCTTTCAGCGATGAAAGTTTTTTTCCTCATGAAACGGATACCGGTACTAACCGGTCCACTTCAATAAAGAAGAAGAAATAGTCAAGTAATGAGTAGTAAATCTTGAGGTAACTAGGAAAGTTATGTATTCTGCGAGGATCTATCGCAATTTAGTTGGTTTGTTGAACTTTTTGTTGTTTATCAAATTTGGTTTGGGACCGGCGGTCAAAAGGGAGCAAACTCAAAAAACAGTTGAGTTTTTCGAGACTAGAAGTGAGTGAGACTACAAGAACTTTGACATGAATATGCAGGTCCTTGACTCGTCGATGGCACACTACTTGTCATCACAAGGCTCCCCGGAGCAGAAGAATGAACTAGATGGTTCCCGACAGAATATAGCTAGGTATAAAATCACTTACTTGCTCAACCTTATGCATATTCTCTCATTCAATCACTTATACACTCATTTACTCACTAATTTACTTAATCTCTCCAGTATTGGGACTGTAGATGGACTCAACACGTTAAGGAAACTCAATTTAAGTTTTAATCCATTGAATTCCCTTAAAAATATAGATCAATTTCCTAATTTGCGTGTATTGGATGTATATGCATGTGCATTAACCAATGTTGAAGACTTGAGAACCAATAATAAGCTAGGTAACTGCGCTCTTATATGCTTGTATCATACTCATTCACTTACTGTCACTTATCCTCACCTAGAAATTGTTCATTTACAACAAAATAAGATCAAGAAGATTCCATTTGGGTTTAGTAACTGTATAAAACTGAAGGAATTACGCTTTGATCACAACAACATTGCCATTATCGACAACTTAAATCGTTGCACCGGACTAGTTTCATTGAATTTAAGTTGGAATAATATTACTTCCTTGGATGGTATAAGTGGACTGCAGTCATTGACTGAGTTAAAAATTAGGTACTCTTTACTCACTCACTTACTTACTTACTCACTCACTCACTTACTCACTCACTTACTCACTCATACAGTAATAATAAAATCAGCAGTTTGAAGCCTTTAAAGTCATTACCGTGCTTGAATGAGCTAGATGTGTCCAACAATCAGCTTACAAATCTCTTTGGAATCCAACAACTTCCTACTCTGCAGGTGTTGCACGCGGAGCACAACTTAATCACGACAGTATCAATACCACAGACATATACACATCAAAGCAAGCTAGATGTGAGTTCATCTGCTAGTACCGTTGGTAGTCAGAAGGGTCAAGCTAGTAGAGAAGCAGAGAAAGGACAGGAAGTGTTAGGAATGGCTAGTCTAACGGATATATTCTTAGGATATAACAGTATCACGAGTCTTGATGGTTTAGACCGTCTTGGACCAAATATTGAGTATTTAGGTGTGGAGAATAACTCGTTTGCAGAGTCCAGCACCGTCGTCCCATACATACCGTTATTGAAGAAGTTGAAATATTTGATGCTGGTTGGAAATCCCTTGTCGACGAGCCAGCACGAGGTTAGGAGCATCATTAACGTGCTGATGAAGACGTGCCCATCACTGCAGTCTATTGACAACATTGCTATCAAGAAGGAAGAGAATGGTGACTTCACTCACTCACTCACTCACTTACTCACTTACTTACTTACTCACTTACTCAATCACTAGACAACGTAGATACTAACGTGGATATAGCCAAATCCCCTGAATATAAAGAGAAACTAAAATTACTGAAGAAATCTTTCGCACCCAATGCCGACTCCGACAATGAGTCCGTGGATGACACCAACCCTGACTTTGAGCAAGCAGAAGAACGAAACGAGAAAAGGTAACTCACTTACTCACTTACTTACTCACTTACTTACTCACTCACTCACTCACTCACAGGCGCGCCCCCAAGCTATCGTTGAAGAATTTGTATACTCATGACGAGGTAGTTTTCATGGAAAATCAGTTCCGAGACCTATTAAATGCATCTAAAAAGACTTTACAAAGTGTATTTCATTTCCCATTAGACGCTGAAATTACTCCTGCTGCAGGACTGTTAGGATTGGATAAAACTTTGAAAAATTTATTAAAAAAGAAGAAAAAAGAAGATGAAGTAATGAATCCATATCGTGCAAGTCAAGACTTGTCATCTATTAAAGCAGCTATTGACCAAGTCCTTGCAGGTGGCACAGATGAGGTCAAAGCAGAGCAAGAAGTGGTTACTATTCATGATATTGTTAGTAAGCGTAAAGATGCTGCATTAGTTGATGAAACTGAGGATGAAGCAAGTGTTACATCAGAAAGTGTAGTTGGTAACACATTTATTATTGAAACAGTAGCAGATACAACAGCATTAAATAAGAAAAAGAATAAAATTGTATCGAATAATAGTGTAACAATCACTGATGCTGGTCTAAGTGTTGCAACAGGTAGTGGTTTAACTCGTTATGGTACAAAGATAACAAAACCTGTAATCCCTGTACACCCTAGTGTGAAACCAGAAGATCAAGCACAATTACAACTCTTATTATCAATGACAGAAAGCAGTTATATCTCTGCTAATGACAGTAGTAAGTCCTCGTTGTCATCGTCAATATTCGGTAATATTAAAGCGGAGCAAGCACCGACTCCTGTGATTGTCATACCATCAGAAATTGATGATGGTGAAGACATGACAAGTAGCCCTCGTGGTAGTGTAAGTGTGCAAGAAAACACAGTAGAAGCAGTCAAAGCAAGTCCAGCTCCATTGAAAGTAAGTGTTGGCTACGACACACGTAATCGCCGGTCTAGTGATGACAATGCAAAGGATTATATCATCTCCAACATAATAAACACCTTACGCCGCCATAATAGTGATCCATCACCTGCAACACCTAGTCGCTTATACTTGACTGATGATGATCGTGAGATTAATGACGAGGATAGTGATGATGAGATGAGTGATGCCGTGTCATACCACGAGTCGTACCTCGAAGAATATGAAAATCTTTCACCACGTTATACTCCTCGTACATCTACTTCTATGAACCATACCAGCAGAGAAAATGGAGTCAAACCTAACCCAGGGAAAGCGATTGTTGTACCACTTACGCAGGCTATGAAACCGTCAAATTCATTGAAATCATTTCGTGTTTCGGACGAGGTCAAGCAACTTTTAGGGAATAAATGAGTAAGTGAGTGAGTGACTGCACGAGTAAGTGAGTGACTGCATGAGTGAGTGAGTAACTGCATGAGTGAGTGAGTAACTACATGAGTGAGTGAGTGAGTGACTGCATGAATGAGTAATGAATAAAGTGTATTTCTAACATTATATATATATACATATGAATCGCTATTTCCTTGATCTGCTGCCTGCTCGCTTCCTGGTACTTCCTCCTGAAGGGGTTGCAGCTGCTGAGGTGGTCTCCTTGACTGGCTCTTTAACTGACTCATTCACTGGCTCCTTGACTGACTCCTTAACTGACTCTTTTTTCACTGGTTCTTCTTTTTTAGGCTTGCTGTCCTCACGCTTCGCTGCACTATTCCCTAATAGTTCATTGAATGTTGCATAGATAACAGTGGCTACTACAGCCCCTAATACTGGTGAAATAATGAAAACAGTGACGTAGTTGTTGGTGTGCTCTAAGCCCCATAAGTAGTCTTTATACGATCTTGCATAGTTAAAAAAGTTTAATGTCTTGTTGCTGTAAGCTAAGAAAGCGATTGCTGTCATGAGTAAGTAAGTGAGTGAGTGTGTGTGAGAGAGTAATCACGAGTAAATAAGTACCTGTCATAGGATTAAAGTTTCCTGAACCAGCTGTATAAAATACTTTGATGGAAAGAAGTATTCTTAATGCAACAGCATATATAGGGCGAGCTATGTGCACACTTTTAACATATTTGATGACATTTAATACCACTAACATGAAGCTGAAAGTCAGCACCGCTTCACCCAATCCACTCATCAATATGCTCTTTTTTTCATTGAGTTGAGGTCCATATATCTCACAATTGCCCAAGGCGTAAGGATAATACAGTTCTAACAAGTTATATCCAAGCATTCCACCAAGAGTATGTCCTATTGAGTGAATGAATGAGTGATTGAAAGAATGAGTTAGCCTAAATAGTAAATAAATAACCTAATATACTTGCAATTGTAGTATTTAATGAAAGTATTCCTTGAGTATATAGTCCAATAGTAATAGCTGGGTTGACTCCCGCTCCAAATGTGATAATATCGAAGACAATGACACTCACAAAATGCAATGCAATCTGTACATAGTAATTTGGAATGTAACAATTCGTCGGATAAAATATGAAGAATAATAAGATTGCAGCGACAAACTCCTGTACAAAGGTGAATACTAAAAAAAAAAAGGAAAGTTAGAACGTGCAAATGATGAATGAAAAAGCGGGAGTTATACAAAGAAAGGAACTAAGTTGGCGAGGGATTGGATGATGAGTTAGTACCAAGGCGATCAGTCTTGTCTGACACGTGAAATGCGGTAGCCAGTATGGACATCTTCACTGTTTCTGTTTCTTTTGTTTGGCGATGGATCGCCGAAACTATGGGTAACCCGGCCCTAATGGGCTTCCATGAAGTTACATGCAAATTTGCTCCTCTCTGTTGACTCTTTATCCCTTGTATCAACGAATAATGCCTCCATCTAAATAGGGCTTCTCTTTTAAACACTTAGGTATTTAATTTGTGGGTGTAGAAATATGGCAACAGCGAAATTTCGCTGCGAAAAAAAAATATCAAAAAATAAATGAGTGCTGATATCACGAATGAAGTGTTGATACTTACGAAGTTGTTGCGGCGCAACTCTAATCAGCATGGCCACACCAAATTATACCAGCATCTTAAGAAATTAAAGAATAAATTACAATTTTATAATGATATTGATGAATTCAATTCAGCGATGCAAAAGAGCTTGAATGTAGCTAGTAAAAGTGCTAAACTCAGTATATTAGAGCTGAATATGCTATCTGACTGCATCAATGACTTGACTAAGGTAGTGACTACCACTGTTGATAGCATTAGGGAGGTAATATTATGCAATGAACTAGTCAAGCAGCAGTTAGATCAGTTGATATTCGTACCATTAAACACAATATTTACTGCATTATTAGGGAAAATTATGACATTATTGCTTCATTTTTATGATGTCTATGTGAAAAATAAAGAAATATTAGTAACTCATTTGCAACATATTAAATTGACGCAAGTGAGATACAAGGAGTTGATAGAAAAGTTCTTGGTACATGAAAGCACTGTAGTGCCCAGACATACCATTTACACATCAAAGAAGAAAAGAATTGATCAGATCGAATATGTTATGGATGTCATCTTGCCACGCACAGGTGTGTTGGTTAATGAAAGTATCGATACCAGTAAGCTGCCTATTAGTAATAGTTATAGTCCCGCTGTTGGTGATGAGGAGGATGAGGAGAAAGAAGAAAAGAAGAATAGTTACAACAGTGATGATGGTCGCAACAGCGACGATGGGCGTAATAGTGATGATGGTCGCAATGTTGACAATGAAAGTACTATGTACGAGATGGCAATATTGGGTGACATGGTACCAAAGAAACGAAAATCTAGTGATCTATTATCATCTGAGAAGAAGAAAAAGAAGAAGAAAAAGAAGCACAGAGAGAGTGGAGGTGGCGATAGCACAGGTATTGACGCCATATTTAGCGGCATTTAGTTGTGTATATCTTCTTATAATATTTTATACAAAAGCAATTCTTTTAATTCTTCTACTGTATCAACGCTGTGAGTGAAAGCTTTTTTCACCGCGTCTTTGGGATGTGATCCATATGTTACACCAATAGATACCATTCCAGCATTCTTGGCTGCTTCACCATCTGACGGTGAGTCACCTATGTAAATCGACTCAGAAGGATCAGATTGTATTTCTTGACAGCATTTTAACAAACCTAATCCACTCGGCTTCGCAGCAGGCACATCATCTGCTCCGTATTGAACAGCAAACATGTCGTTGATTTTATTTTGTAGTAATACAGCTTGCACATAACTACCACAAGCATTTGATAAAGCTCCTAATTTATACTTCTTATTATGCAACAAAACTAACAACTCCTTTATACCTGGATATAATGCTGCTGTTTCAGTGGATACTAGCTGCACATACAGCTCATCGAACTGTTTTCCTAATGCTTCTCCTATTATATTGTCTGGGTCACCAGTAACATGCCATGCTAGCCTACGAGGAGTTGTAAACTTGGTTCCTTGGTGATACATCTCTTCGCTGATACTGCTTTTCCCATTATTAATTAAGATTTTTTGTGTGCTTTCAAAGCCCAGAAGAAAACTATCTGCGAGAGTACCATCAACATCCCATAGGATTGTTGTTGGTTTCGTTGATGGTAACATGCAATTGACAATACCGATGAAGGCTATGCTTATGATGGAAAGTAGAGTAGTAATTAGCATTCCATCGTCTAAGCACAGTCACACACCTAGTTGCTTACAGCAGCTTACCTCATCAATTTTAGCTTTGGCGATGGAATTTTGAAAATGGCCGGATCGACAGGAACCCAGATATAGTAGAGTTTACAGTAAAAAAGAAGTTTTGAGGAAGCACTACAGAGAGATAAGATTGCACCCCTATGAGCGTCGGAGCTCTTCTACCTTATACTTCTCTATTTTAAAAAAAACTCAAAGAGTACCGACATATACCGCGGACCGCGGCGCGGTAAAAAGTTTTAGTAAAGTTTGGATAAAGGAAGTTTTCTCGCACCCCACCCCACAGTTACTGTGTATGCTAGAGGGTTTTCTAGCCAAGGATGTTTTCAGTTATAGATGGGCAGGAATTGTATGGTGAACGGAATGAAGCAGCACATAGCATTGTCACTCCTTTTAGTATCTACATTGAGCACTATATACGCGGAATTAGGGGCTTTAATCTGGTCAAGTATAAATGCTGTAATTGGGAATGGAAAATGGAGGTATTGTATACCATCCAGAATAAAACTTTCGGACACATTATGAATGGATCAGGTGAAGCAAACGATAAAGTAGTAACAAGTTCTACTGTCGATCCAACTAAGTTTGATGACATACTTGATAACATATCTAAAATGGAGGCTAGTGGTGGTAATACTACTAATCCTAGTTCCACTGCGCAAAGTAGTCAGACTACGAAACATCCTCCCATTTTAAACTACAATATCCTCCCCGGTGGTATTATAGCTATAAAAACGGGTGCTCATACGCGTGTGTATAAACAGCCCATAATGCCCGATGGTAGAAGAAAAATGGGCAGGCCAAAGAAATTTACTGCATTTGCTGCACAATCAGGGATAGTACAAGCAGGTGGAGGTCAAGAGATAATAGATCAAATGAATGAAGTGCCAGTAGCCACAAGTCAAGAGATAGCTACAAGTCAAGAGGTAGCTACAAGTCAAGAGGTAGCTACAAGTCAAGAGGTACTAAATCAAGTGACTATGGCGCAAGCAGTTACAGGTCAAGAGATCACAGATCAAGCAACTACTATACAAGCATCCCATATGCAAGAAGGCGCAGATAATCAAGCGCCAGAGCAAAAGTCTTCGCATCCAACTGACGCCAAAGCGCCAGTAGATGCATCGGTTCCTAAGAAAAAGAAAGAGCCCAAAATCTCAAGACCATTAAAACCAATACCTTTAATAAATAACAACTCTGATTATAAGCCTAACAATTCCTGTTACTGTGGCTTTTGTGATGAATTTGTGCGTATTGCTCAACGAAAACTGAACGAATGGAATGGGTTAGCTGAATCCGCAAGACGAATATATGAAACATTAGCAGATGCAGAAAATAATGGATATTATGAAGCATTAGAGAATATTGAAGTCAAGGAAACAATAAAGGAGAAAAATAATGATAAAAAAAGGAAAGCATTACCAAGTAAGGTAGCAACTCTAACACTCACTCGAGCGCAAGAAATTATATTGTCGAAAAAGAAACATACTGGAGTGCATCCACCGAGGATTCCTAAGGCTTTGACAAAGAAAGCAAAGAAAGCACTCTGTATTTTAGACACTGAGAACTTAGAGATTCGCTCAATATTTCAGCTGTGTGAGAGCCAATTTAATACTGCTTCAACTCCTGAACTTCGTGAAAATAAATGGAAAAATATGACTCTAGGTACTTTCATTCACTCACTCACCTACTGACTGACTGACTCACTCACTCACTCACAGAGGAATTTAAAATGTTTAAATTAATGTACGAATGTTTGAATCGTGATGATTAATAAATATACATAAAAAACAATCAAGTATTTTTCTTTCACTCACTCACTCCTAGTGATCTCTTGCCTCGTAATCTTTGAACTGCAGATAAGGATTTTTAAAATTTCTACTATTTACTCTTTCAACTGCGCTTGTTACCCTGGTGGTATGAAATCGCAATATACCTTCTTCACCTTTTAATTGTCTTTCAGCTTCAGATAAACACTTTGGAGATGCATCAAATGTGGCAGAAATAAATCGAGCTTCCCAAAAATGACGTTGACCATCAGTACTAGCGTACTTACGTGTGGTTCTTTCGGGAATAGGTCTTATTCCGTGATTTTCTATTACTCTAAGATTTCCACCATTTGTCAATATCGTCTTAGTGAATGAGTAAGTAAGTAAGTAAGTGGGCAAGTAAGAGAGTATACGGGTAATTGAGTAATTGAGGGAGTAATCGAGTCGAGTAAAAGAGTAAGTGAAATGAAAGAGCAGGCAAGTAAGAACGAAGGAAGGAATATTTATGATTAATTCGAGTAAATGTGCGATAATACCTGTGCATACTTTCTAAAGACCGTGACTAACTTGTCTGGCGGATACTTTGGCAACGCCATGATCATGTGCTCGTAAAGCGGCATCCTCGTCCTCTTCCTTTTCTTCTCTCTCCTCTTCTCCCACTGGTCGGTGCCGCATTGACGACGATACCGGTACTTGTTTATTAGGTATATTTCTCACATCTAAACAAGGCCAGAATTAGCTCTCATAAGTCTTGTGCTGTGTCGCTATTTATCTGCCCATTTTGTTTCTTAATGTCTCCAATTTATCCACTTAATGCCGACCGGTACTAATTTGAGGGATTATCAAAAAAATAATCAACAGTCGACAACTTAACAATCTGTCAAGAAGAACTACTAATGAGTGAGTCGTCATCACTACTTGTGTAAGCGATCGTCATTGATCTCTATAGTTGAATTGATGGAGCAACCTGTTTCTAATGAAAGCTCTTCGCTGTACACAAAGCTGGTTGCTGATTCTAGCAAGAAATTCTCTGCAATTATCGACTCCTTCCAAGTAAAGAAGCACGGATCGCATGAAACGCAAGGCAGCGGTGTTGTTCCTATTGGTATTGTACACATTCTTACTCGCTTGCTTATTCATTGCTTGTTAACGCATATATCCACTTACTGAATTACTTACTTTTACTTTTACGCTCCAAGGCGAAGAGTACTACAAACTTGCATTAAACTCTCAGAATTTAGAGAACTTATCCGAGTTTCTAGGCCATATGGTTGTGGATGAAAGCTATATTGGTAGCAGCATAGGTACCCCACTTTCTCTCTCATATTCTCTTATGCCTCCTTATTAATTCTCTCGCTCATTTAGGCAACGATAATGAGAATAATGAAGAGGAGGACACTGATGCCATAATATCTTCTAGTGTGATGACTTCAATAAAGGCGATCAACAGTAATGTCAACAAGTTAATGAGTAAATTGAATAAATCGTTTCATTTACTGGGACGTAGATACCAACATGATTTAGATAAAGAAATAAAACAATTACGTAAAAAAAGTACTTATTCACTCACTCGCTCATTCACTCTCTCATTTACTTACTCACTTGTGTACTCTTTCGTAGGTAATATTGCTAGATTAACAAGTGGAATTCAGCTGAAAGAGACGCAGTTAAGTGAGTTAAAGAACGAAATTAATCGCGTCCGCAAGTTACACATGAAATATGACCATGATAACACCAATGCGGCGGAACAAATCACTGCGGAATATGAAAAAATGAAGGTACTTACTTACTTACTTACTTACTTACTCACTTACTTACTCACGCATTCCTTACTAGGACCACGAAGTGAAGGTGTTGATCAATACAATAGAGAAACAAGATGCGAAATTGGCTCAAAAGCGCGCGATGATTGGTGAATTAAACGATAAATTGAA
>JACCDO011923066.1_pt1 | contig 15163 bp, 10 predicted proteins | sample 7446101 | NCBI WGS metagenome assembly JACCDO01 (sample SAMN15323440, study PRJNA562643) | freshwater metagenome | isolation source: river surface water | place: USA:Blue River Watershed | collected 2017-08-16
CAACGCCATATTAGATAGATCACAAGCAAGCAAGCTTGGACCAATTAAAGCCGGCATCGAGTGGAATTCAGACATTTTTATCACTTGTTTGTAGTTGTAATTTCGTAAAATTAGCGATTTATTGAGGCCGCCCGTGCGTCATAGTTGCATCAACAGTTGAGAGAAAAGAAGAAAGTATGTTGTATCACGGCGCCATCAGTAGCTACCGCTCATAATCATGGTTATTCCTCCTTCTTTGGAATCACTTTTAATAGATAAGCGAAAAATACAACGGTATTACCGGTCCTTCGCTGAGCTCGCTGAACTTCGGCTGAAGTTCAGAGAACAACAGTGGTAAAGAGACAATCATACATTTAAACAGTTATCATAGTAACCATGGAATTGCTAAACGCAAATCCTACAATTTACACGCCAAGTCAGTTGCCTAAAGTAAAGCGAGAAGTCGCGGAGAATGAGGATGAAAGAGATCCTTTTGATTCATTGGAAATATTTGAATTAATTCGAAAACTAAACGATCCTGAACATCCTTTGACACTTGAGCAACTTAATGTTTTAAGTTATGACAACATACACGTAAATGATGAAGAAAGTACAATTTTGATCTATTTTACACCTACTATACCTCATTGTTCCATGGCAACATTGATTGGTTTATGCATACGGGTGAAATTACTACGTTCGCTACCAATTAGATTTAAAGTAACTATTAAAATATTTCCTGGATCGCATCAATCAGAAGATGCTGTGAATAAGCAGTTGAATGATAAGGAAAGAGTAGCTGCAGCATTAGAAAATAATCATTTGTTAGAAGTAGTAAACAAGTGTATTGCTCATACCGATTGATAAATTGTTGTTTGTATGTAAATGTATAATATTGTTACAAGATTTTATGTCATATTCTTTGCTATTACTATTTTCTATAATTCGCTCTACTGGATCAACAGAAGGTTACTGTGAGACTCGTAAGCATACGATTGATACATCAGTGAGTTAATTTCTATGGTTTCTATATCGGGAATAAATTTGCCTACAAAATATTTTATTTCGCCAAAATCATCTGCATAAAGCTTCATTATATGCGGAAATATTCCCATCTTCTTGTCTATTCTTACACAAGTCAAGTACTCTCTTACAGCTGCATCTAATATACTGTTATACTTAGCGGTTGTAAGTACATAAATACTTCTTGGATTACATATTGAACCGGTGTTAAGTAAGAAATTGATTCGAGGATCGACGCTTCCTAATGCATACTTGTAGTGGTCGTCATTTGTGGCGAGGTTGTTTCCTGTTGGACAGGTCTTCTTACAAGTTGATAATGCGCCCCGCAACACGCATTGCTCTAACTCAGCGAGACTAAAGACATCATTACCTATTTCATAAGAATTTAAATGAAAAAAATCATTCCATAATCCCTTATCAGGAGGGGTGTGGACCAATCTAGCATGCAGGAGTAAAGTATGAAAAATATTAGCAAAAAAGCATACTCCTTCAATGGACTGTAAATTTATTTCCTGCAAGTTTATTGACTTGAGCAACGTAACTTTATTCAAAAACTTGCATATTTTTTCCACATCCAACTCCTTGCTACCGTCACTCTCGCTGTCCAATGCGAACGCCTCCTTCAACAGAATCTCGCTGAATTTGCAATAATTATCAATTTTATAGTTATTCCTATCTGCGAAGATGCTATCAAACACCATTTTACGACTATTTAATATTTTCCTGTTAACTGGCAGCCACTTATCACTTGTACAAACAAAATAACTGCTCAAACCGGTATGTTTCTTGAAACGAAACCATTGAAAGACACTGTTGGACCTGGTCTTGTCGGCACGGTCGCCACTGGTTTCTGTCACTTGATGCAGCTTATTTAATGCAGATATTATAGTTTCAGTAAATTCTTCCATTTTTTCTACTTGTTTGAATAATAAATAGTGTGTGCGATCGATGGTCTCAATAGATGCAACATGAAGACCGGGCACAGGGGAATCAATTAACGGCATTTTATACACATTTAATACTTCACTCAACTCTATAGCAAGTGACGAGGAATGGAACACTAATGCGTTGTTGGTGATTACAACAACTTCTTCACAATACTTCCCTTCGTGGACACATCTACAGCAGATGGTGTAATATACATGGTGTGGATACAACTTTGATAGGTTCACATTGTAGTCACTCGCAATGCCAGCTATAAACATGGAATCGAGCAACGTTGGCTTTATCAGTGTCAAAATCAAATCAGTACCAGCACTACTATCAAAGATGCTTCCTAGTCGACTATTCATCATATTAATATAGCCGTTGGTGGCGCTGTCGTGCTTCCTACCGACATAGCTGGAAATGCTTCCGGAGTCAAAATCTTTAAGTAATAACTCTAAATTTTGCTTTATTGTTAAGAAATGGTTTTTACTGCCGTTGCTGTTCAGCGTGGTGCAATGTATCAGCAATGCGTTTTGCGTCTCATTGAGTGTCTTGTGGTAGAAGGAAGTGTGGCCAACAATTTGTGCGTGAGCCTTGTTATTACTAGCACTCTTTCTAGTTATAACTTGTTTTATACTATAGGTGAATGTATTCACGTTTGTTATCGATGGTAGATCTAATGGAATGGAGGAGACGATCAACGGACTTAGGTTGCCGCCAAACTTCCACTTGATTGGTTTCGTCAGTTGGTTACCATAGTTGGTCCACTCATATAGTAGTAGCGGTTCAAACTGACTCTTGGTGCTAGAATTAGTAAGTTGATAACCAACTTCGTATCTAGGATATCTAGCGCTTCGTAATCGAAATGGCAAGCCGTGTGTAATTGGGAGACCGAATTGGGCATCGCCTCTTTCATCTACTACGGTGATGATAAAACATGCGCGAGAGTCTGATACGCTTTCGCTGTAACCTAACCACCATTCTTCTTTTATAAATAAATAATGCCGTTTATTGGATGAGTCATTGTGGGAAATAGTAACCACGTCACCGGAGACTAATGTTTCATTGTTTGCCTTCATAAAAAGGGGTGGATTCTCGCCTTTATTACTGCTTGGATCCTTCAGAATCATCTCGAACTCATCAATAGGATTGTCACTTATCTTGGATGCAAATGGCGATAATTCTACTGAGTTAGATACTCTGCCGACTTTTTTAAATGTAAATTGAATCGTATTCGATGCTGCGTGTTGGCATCGCACAGCAAAAGAATCTCCTTGAACTGCAATATCTGAATACAATGAAGTCGGACTATTTGTATTATCAAATGCATTACTATTAGATTTATACAAGAAAAAAGATTTCGTACTTGTTTCCCATATGGCTGGAAACGAACCTAATGAAACAGTACCCCCATTTTTGAGGCAATCGTTGCGATCAACTGTTACCATCACTGAATCAGATTCTTTATTATTTAGATTAATAATCTTTTTTGTCTGACTATTTTTATTATTTCTCTGGTTTAAAAAGTGAAATATGATTCCAAGAATTAGAATAATAGAAGCTGTTGTTAGCAGCACTACTGGCGATGTATTACTTAATTTTGGTTTGATGAAGATCATCAACGGGTGGCTTCGTAGCCATACGGGGAGAATCTCCAGTTTGAAAACCCCTAGAAAGTGCAATGCGTCTCTCCACAACATTTATTGCAACAAATTCATAGTATTCGTGTATCCAGAGAAACAATTTTTTGGCAGATTTTTATTGCTCCAAAAAAATACCGTCGCGGGGTGGAAGTAAATAGTAGAAGGTAAACATTAATTTAAAGTAGTTAGTATTTAGTCAATAAGTCGGTATATTCGAAAAGATGGGACGAACGTATACCACATCAGTCATGAAGATGAATGATATAAAAATTCAACGACAGAGTAATTACAAAATACGATTTCTGTACCTCTTGATGCATGTATTCTCTGTGCTCTAGGTTTTGGGTCGCGCATTGATTGTTCATTTAAGGCTTAAACCAGCGTTCTATCTTGTTGTAGGTCAAATTGATATTGGGTTTTAATTTATTAACGTTTAATTGTTCATTCAATCAACAATTAACTATACCACATCGCATAAGCCAACTATAGCGTTAATAACACAACTCGAAAAATGTCCAAACCAATTATACTAACCATGATGGCGTAGATAATTAGGTGTTTTGCCTTCTTTTACTTCCGATTTCGCAATTTCTGTATCTGAATCACTTTCATCACTATCACTTTCAGCAAATTTCTTATTTTTGTGATAGATGCAGCATCTTTTGCTTGATTTTTTCCCCATGTTTTCATTATCTAGAGTTTCCTCTGTCCATTTCACTGATGGCTTCTCTTTTAATCGCAAAATAACTATCTTTTCCTTTGACTCATTCGATTCTTTTATTTCCTCATTTTCTGTTGATACAATCGATTTCATGCCTCCATTCGTCGACATTTTCAATACATATAATGCCGGCAACCTTTTCTAACCAATTGTGCTGATTATACCACTGTAATAGTAGAAATATCCCTTCAATACCAGGTATTATCTTTTGAAAACATTCCGAAAATGATCTAGTTTTTGAGTTAGGTACCGGCGATAGTTAACATTCAATAAAAGAAGGCATGATAGGAGTAATTGACGTTACTCTGTATCGTGTAGATTGCTGGTGGTTAACACGATCATAAAACAATATCTATTTCTAATTTAATTTCCATCTTCCAATGCAGGCTCTTCCCACTGCATGCTGACCCACAAGGAGTCATCACCACACAAGAAAGAAAAAGAAAAGGAAAATCCATCACCTCGAAAGGGAAGTACAGATGTCGGTGCGATTAGTGCGAACTAAGTATTCAGTCTTCGACTTAGCTCCCGTAGTGGATGCAAATATTGCAGTTGAGGCTGCTGTGATTCATGTAGGAGGAGTTGGGAAATCAGCTAGTGTTAATGAGGTAGCGATGATAGCATTGAATTCTGCAAAAATTATACTAGATATTGAAGTAAATGAAGGCGAATTGGCTCCAGGTGGAGTTAAAATCGAAGAATTTGAATCTGTGGCTAACAATAAGCATACATCTGTCCCTATCAGTATATGCAAAGCTGCAGTATTTGCAAGAATTATTTCTTTATTAAAAAGTCAAGCAGTAAGAGGAGTAGTTATCAAGTATCTTGTTGATATTTTAAATGCTGGTATTACCCCCTTATTAACTGATGAAAAGAATGCAGGGAAGCAATTAGTTGCTATAATAATGGCGGCACAATATGCATTTTGTAACTACAACAATAGTATTGTTCCAATACGTGATGCTTTGAATGAAAATGATATTACTCCTATATCATTAAGTGAGTCAGAAGTTTCTACTATAGTTGCAGGGCAATTTTATGTTACTGGAGCATCATGCTTAATTGCATCGTATGCTTTAAATTTGGTTCAAATAGTTGATGTCGTAGCAGCATTATCCTGTGAAGCTTATGGTGTATGCATGGAACCATTTGATTATGTTAACTATGACATTTCTAGACCTCATAGAAGCTTGATCAATACAGCGAATAATTTCAGATTACTATTACAATCTTCAAAAAGGGTTAATACTTGTGCTAAGGATATTGATGAATCTAATAAATTAGCTTCTCTTGCATTTCACAATATTCCTCAAATTCATGGTCCTGCCAAGGACGCTGTTTCCTCTGCGATAAAAGCATTAGAATTAGAATTAAATAGTTGTGAAAATGGTTCAAGAAATGAGAATAATATTGCCACCCTAGGCTTTGATGCTACTCCTTCCAAGATTCTCATCAATAACATTGCGTCGTCTCTGTGCGTCTTGTTGTCGGCATCAATGACTAGAATCTCAAGTTTAGATGCTTCTTACAACGTCAATAATATGTCCCATCTCGGATTAAACGACCCAGTAACAATTTTCCAATTAGTGGAAAAGTTACAAAACACATTAAACCTTGAATTAGTCACGGCAAATAGCAGCTTGACCGAGCTTGAAACACGAGTGCGTCTTGAGAAAGAAGCAAGTGAAAATGATAATTCTGCCAAGAAAAAAGGGCAAAATGCAGATGCTGGCGAAGAAAATCGTAAATTTAAACCAGAACAAGATGAAAGCAACTGGACTCCTGAGCAAAAAGCGAAAGCAGAAGCTAAAAGGAAGCTAAAAGCAGAGAAAGCAGCTGCAAAGAATGCAGCGAAAGAGGCTAAAAAAGGTGGAGCATCGACTATTGTCTATGGAACCGGCACATCTCAAGTTAGAACCTACATAGCTAATAAATGTGGTGGAGTTGAGAAGATAAGTAGTGGCACGATCGCCTCAAATCTCAGGCTCAACGATACTAGTGAAGCGGGTTTTGGTCACTACTGCTTTGAATTATTAGAAACATTAAAGTCTGGTGGTGAAGAGCGTAAACCAAGAATAGCAAAAGGTGCTCGTGATTTTACACCTGAACAAATGAGAATACGCGAACAAGTCTTTGCAACTATACGCAGAGTCTTCAAGCGACACGGCGGTGTGGAAATTGATACTCCAGTGTTTGAAATCAGGGAGGTTTTATTGGGCAAATATGGTGAAGACACCAAACTTATCTACGATCTAGCAGATCAAGGCGGTGATTTACTGAGCTTAAGGTACGATTTAACAGTTCCATTCGCCAGATTTCTAGCTATGAATGGTATAACGAATATCAAGAGGTACCACATCGCTAAAGTGTATCGACGTGACAATCCGCAGCTCTCAAGAGGGCGGTACAGAGAGTTCTATCAGTGTGATTTTGATATTGCTGGAACCTATTCTGTCATGGTTCCTGATGCTGAAGTGATTACAGTTGCAACTGAAATTTTAAGTGATTTACCAGTTGGTAAATTTTTAGTAAAATTGAATCATAGACGATTATTAGATGCAATTTTTGAGATATCTGGTGTTCCAGCAGCAAAATTTCGTCCAATTTGTTCAGCGGTTGATAAATTAGACAAAGAACCTTGGGAGGAGGTAAGACGTGAAATGATTGAGGACAAAGGTCTTTCACCTGAGATTGCGGACCGCATCGGCACGTATGTATTATATTCTGGTAAACCAAAGGAATTGTGGGCAAAACTAACGAATGACAAGGTTTTCGGTGATCATAACGGTGCAAATGCAGCAATGAACGAGTTGAATGTGTTGTTCGAGTATTTATCTGCGATGGGCAGCATTGACTACGTTTCTTTTGACCTCTCTTTAGCGAGAGGTTTGGACTATTACACTGGTGTTATCTATGAAATTGTACTCGTAGATGGCACTTCACAGGTTGGTTCAATATCTGCTGGTGGTAGATACGATAACCTCGTCGGTATGTTTAGTTCCACTGGTATTCAAACACCATGTGTTGGAGTATCGATTGGAGTAGAGAGAGTTTTCACTATTATTGAGAAGAGAGCCGCTGAATTGAATATATTGCAGTCCCCAACCATTCAAGTATACATCGCTTCTATCGGGGCGGGCATGATTGCTCATCGAATGAGGATTGCTAACATTTTATGGAAAGCAAATATCTCTGCGGAATACTCATCTAAAGAAAGTCCCAAGCTGAAACCGCAGCTAGATGATGTCCTCGAACGAGGAATACCCTATATGATAGTGTTTGGTGAAGATGAGATCAATAAAGGAACAGTGAAAGTGAAGTGTGTCAAAGCCATCACAGAAGAGGATGTTCCGTTAGATAATATTGTTAATTATTTACAGTCACGTGGTTGTAATCCAATTCAGGCTGGTGATCTTCAACTAATCAGTGCGATGATGTAAAGGATAAGTTATATATGTCAAGTAAGTACATTTAAATAATCAAATAGCTCCTTAAACACTTGTAATTTTCTAGCTTTTCTTGGAATTGTTGTACGCGTATGTCTCAAATAATGCAATAGAATGCTTAAAAAAGTAATAACCAACGGATAATCCAATTATACCCCCCATCATGACGTCGTCAGTATTGTGGAAGTGGTCTTGTATTCTGGTTATACCGACCCACGAAGCCAGAGCTAGTGGACCACAGAATAAAATCCCGTCAATAGAGACAGTAGAAAATTTATGACGGGAATTTATCATGTATTTGATCATCATAGATGAGTAAATCATGCCACAAAATATCAGTGAAGTATGACCGGATGGAAATGACATGATAGAGTCGGCAACTTTATCCTTATTTAAACAATATGCTGTGTTTCCTATCGTATCTATATTCGTCATTGCATTATATGCTGTGAAATTATTGTCTATTTGAGCATCATAATATCCTTTATAGTTGCAATATGCGAAAAAATTAGGTCTTGGCCGACGTACTAATACTTTCACATTATTTGTAACAGCATCATTAAATAGTAATGCTTGGAATAAACCGGTGACTAGTATAAAGGCACCTATAAATTTATTTCTTAATGGTTTATCTGAAGGTAATATGATAACTATTCCAATAAATATAAATGCCAAGGGTATCAGTGTACTCAACGCCATTAATTCAGAAACACTAACAGTGTCATCTTTATATGGAAACGACAATCTAGGATCATTTTCTTTAAAGTATACATTCTTGTCGATCACACTTGCATAAAGGCTCACAAGAAAATATACAAGAATTACAATAAAGCCGCCAATATGGTGTAAAATGGCATTCTTCTCAGAAGGAAGAACCACATCTTGTCCCTCCTCTATCAAACCTCCCTTCTCAACATCCATCTTGGATTGATAATCTCGTCATATCAAAAATTTTTTTTCCTCTTCACTTAACCGGTACCTTCAGAATTTTCCATGAATGAATAGAGGACTACTTTGTATATACAAGGCTTTATAAAGCTGCATCAGGTAGGGTGCGATGTAGAGTTCTAACTTACTTCGTGAGAAGCAATGATGATAAGATAGTGTTTTTGATGAATCTGATAGGACCGGACCTGGTAAAACAGTGATAACAAAATTTGACAAGTGACAGCTCCACCATCATTGTGTAGACGTAACTACAATTCCTGTATAGGAATAGTTCGCAGGTGCATCTGATAGTGGTAGTCTGGTAACAATGGACAAGATTGTGTGGAAATCTTTCAGTAAACCGAGACCATGGATTGAGGTAATCGGCGATAAATTATCCCTCTTTAAAGACGATGATGATGGAATACCACCATGCTGTCGTGGCAAACCAGGATGTCCATTAAGTAAAGAATCGTTCATCAACAATAATAAATGTTGTATGAAGTATGTCGGGGAATTCGGTTTAAAATATTTTGATAGAAAACGAAAAATTATATTAGGTATTGCATCAATGTTTACTTTATTCGCTATGGTGTTAACGACGTGGGGATGCTTTGCTTTATCCCCATTAGAGAATATAGTTAGAAGGACACATTGGGCTGCAGCAGAAGGTGTTGATTCAAATGGTAGTTTTTCGTTATTTATTGGTTTAAGAACATTCGTCTATGTGGATTGTGCCTGGGAATTTGGTATTTACAAAGACACTTGTAAATCTACTACTGTTTATTATAATAGTGATGAATGTAGTAAAGGTAATTATGCGGATGCATGTAGTGCATGTCAAAATGTGGCCTCTTCTGTTTATGTGTCAGCAATTACAAATTGTATAGGATTAATTCTTGCGTTTAATGGTGCCCAAGTACGTATGAGACCTATTGGAGATGTAGTCATTCAAAAATTACTCGGTATGATTGCCGATGGTGTTACTTTTATTGTATTGATAGCGTCACTTATAGATTTTCAAACTCAATGCCTTTCTAATTTAAATGATGCATATAATAGTAATGATACTGTAACAAATTTTACTAGTTGGGTAGGTCCTGGAATTTATTGTTATTATATTTGTGCAGTTTCTGCGTTACTGAGAGCAATAGCACATATCTTAACACCACTTCCAGGATTCGGTGTTGAAATATCAATTGCAAATGGATTCGATAATGATAAAGATACAAAAATTATTATGCATAGTGATCGTTACCTTCGTACAACAGATAAAAACAATAAAGTTTTACCAACAACAGATGATATAGTCGACAAGAATGAAAATTTGTAGAGAAATGTGTATACCTTATACATTATATATCTTAGAAATAAAGTTTGTATGTGTGCACATACTGTTAATAGTGTAAATATTGCCAATACCTTTCAAATTAATCGCACATCATAAACCTTTATTCTTCCCTTTTTCGAGAGTTCCTGGGTAGGGTAAGGTAAAAATTTTCACACCGATTTTGAAATTTCAAAAAACGAAAATTTAAATCCGAGTTGCAGCTCCCAAAGCTTGTGGTCTTAGTCTAAGGCGTCAATTGAGCGGTTCTGTATTCGGTGACAGTTGATAAGCGTTGAAGTATTGCCCTAAAGTATTGCGTAGGTACGATTCTGTACTCGTTTGCTTCTGTGTTGCTCTCATTGTTCAAGCACTTTCATTCAATTATTCAAAACCCATAGTTATTATTTTTAAACTTATTTATTAATAGAAATAATTTGCAAATATTATGGCAACATCAATGGAGTTATCCAATTCCCAGTTGGATGAAGACAGTGGGACAGATATGTCAGACTTAGATGTTGATGGACTTGGTGAATCAGGTCCACGTAAAAAGATTGAAAAGGCTAAATGGACTGAAAATGAGGTATTATTAATCATTTATTTCACTTATATAGTTGCGTTATGTATAACTTTGTCACACAATAGGATAATATACTTAAAACTGCTGTTGAAACACATGAAGGTAAAAATTGGAAAGCAATTGCTGGACATTTGATTGGAAAGACCGAAGTACAGTGTTTACATCGTTGGACTAAAGTATTAAATCCAAATTTAACAAAAGGTCCATGGACTGATGACGAAGACAGGAAAGTTGTTGAACTAGTCGAAAAATATGGTGCTAAAAAATGGTCAGTTATTGCACAGCATCTTCCAGGAAGAATTGGTAAACAATGTCGTGAAAGATGGCACAATCATTTAAATCCTCACATTAATAAGAGTGCTTGGACAATTGATGAAGATCGTAAAATTTTAGAGGCACATCAAAGTTTAGGTAATCGTTGGGCTGAAATTGCTAAAGTATTACCTGGTCGCACTGATAATGCCATCAAAAATCATTGGAATTCATCTATGAAGAGAAAAGTTGAACAATATTTACGAGAAGTTCATGGTATGGATAGTGCATTAGCTGATGCCCAAGATGGTCGTTACCATTTTAGTGTTGGTGATATAGATGGTATATTGGAAGCCATCAGAGACAAAGGATCCAAACGAAATAGTAAAAATCAAGATGCAAACGGCAATAGTTTAGATGATGGTGACGAGAACACTGTTCGTCGCAAATATAAGAAAAATGAAGATTTAAATCAAACAAAACTAAAAAAATCTACAAAATCATCGAAACATGCAATAACTCCAAGTATATTCGACAACGGATTGATTCCTGGCTCGTCCGATTCCGCAGCAAATTTTAGTGGTCCAAACGGTCTAAGTATTCCAGCTAAACATCGCAGCTATAAGAAACGTTTTCAAAGTTTACTTGATGGTTCTTCTGACTTCGATGATTTTAACCGTGTGAGTGACATGGGTCCACCTATTGGTGGCATCGGTACCCCTTCATACCTCATGTCTATCTCTAAATTAAATAATAAAAATGGAAAACTTGAGAAAAGAGCAATCATTGATGAGTCGCTCTCTGCACACAAAGGTATTTCTGGTTTGACTCCTGATTTACAATCTCTTGGAATTAATAATTTAGCTGGTTCACCTGGTATATTTGGTTCACCATCACAAAAAGGTGTATTTCATTTTGGTAGAACTCCTCAAAGTATATATGCACAAAATCCCTTATATTATGCTACTGGACTCACGCCAGCATGCGCTGACTCACCAATGATATTCTCAGATAATGGAACACCATTAAGTAACTGTGATATTGATGTATTTTCACCATCATTATTTTCAAGTCCACGTGGTAATACAAAATCACGATCACGTACACAATCACCACGCACTGATCAAGGATTAACTGTACTTGCTGATAGTATAATAGTCTCTGCTGAAAAAGATTTTTCCAAAGATGGATCACCATTTTCTGAGATTCGTTCAGGTGCTATTAAAGGCATGGGAATGGAAAATGTTTCCTTTACTTCTCTTGCTGATATGAGTGCTTTAAGTGCACATCCTGACTCGCCATTAGATATAACAAATCAAGAATCGCCGGTAATGAGTAAAAGTATGATGAATGAGTCGAAATATGGTACTGCAACGAAGCGAAAACATAGTACATTCAGTGAGGATAAGAACACATCAATGATATTATCCCAAAATGAGAGCATGGAATCACCCAATAAAAGTATACACTTATCTACTAGTGGTTTGACGGATAAAGATGCCAATGATTCCTCAATAATTGGTGACGACAGTTGGGTGGATGAAGATGATAGACGTAACAAGAATATCAGCACTAAAAAGTCCAAACATCAAAATAAAAAGAATCATCATGTGTCTGGCAGTCATGTGCAGTTCCCTGAAGTTATGCAACTATCTCACGTGCATACGTCATCGTAAGTCATTTTAACTTGCGTAAGTTGCTTCTTGTTGTTATTTATGTAAAAAGTAAAAGAGTGTTGAAAGCTCGATTCGTGAATAAAATAGTGTAAGGATGAATGTGTCAGTGTCTCGTCGGTATGCACTGCTGCACTCGTTCTATTATTCTTGTGGTTTGGGTGACAATTTGTGGTAAAATGTCTACCTAGGAAACAATGTTTTTTTAAAATTAAATAATTATAAACATACAATCTTATATACTTTATGCGAACATGTTGGACGTCATTGAAACGAAGTCGGTGACGGTTTTACCAATCATTGATTTACGATTATTCTGATTCCTTTTTCTAATACGAATCATTTCTTTCTCTACTCGAGTCTCAGTGACCCCGTTCTCATAAGCTATGTCATATGTGCCATCGCCATGCTCACTCTTTATCTTGCCTGGAAGCCATTTTCCTCGTCCTTTGAAGTTAGTTTCAACTCTACTACCTACATTGAAAACAGATTTTGGTTTATTATTTGCCAGTTGGAACGAAGAATCGAGTATCATAGTGCGGTAACCGTCGTAGTATATTTTCCCAATTTTAGTGCCATCTTCATCTAATTCGTAACGCGGCTGGCATTCTATTATTATTTCATCAGCTTCTTCATCAGTCAATACATCACCTTGTGAAGTTAATAATTCACGAAACTTGCTTACTAATAAGAAGCGTCCACCGACAGTATCCTTGTTTGAATCATCATCACACATACCTTCGTATAGGTTGTTAAAATGTACTTCAATTTGCTGAAGGACTTCTTCTTGCATTGTTTTCGTGCGTAATCCATCAAACATTAATAGAAATTGTTTCTTGTTAACTGTTATTTTGCGAGTAGAGGCTTCATGTTTATCAAATAATTCTTTAACTTTATCCTGTGTCTCAATCTGACCTAATAATGCCAAAGCAACTGAGAATTGCTCTGCATTTAACGCATTATCATCGTATGTATCACAACAATGTTTAAATACTCTTAATGCTCTTATTTTTTCTTCTTCTGATAAATGTATTGCAGGTCCTAACTCACGAATAACCTTCAAATTGTCTTTATTTTCACCATCTTCAGAACCACCACCAGAATATTTTGATCTATTATCTACCTCATCATCTTGTGATCTATAACTAGTGTTGGATATACTTACACTAACAACATCTGATTCACTTAATTCTGTTCCATCGTCATCGTCGTCATATTCACCCTCGTCTTCGTAGTCATACTCGTCATCGATATAACGATCATCGACCTCATTCTCTTCATCATCGACCTCATTTTCCTCATCATCATCGACATCATTCTCCTCCTCGTCATCATCGACATCATTCTCCTCCTCGTCATCATCGACATCATTATCTACCTCGTCATCATCGACATCATTCTCCTCATCCTCCTCCTCATCATCGACATCATTATTTACCTCATTTTCGTCCTCATCTTCTTCGTCCTCATCTTCGCTCGAATCTTCACTCAAATCTTCTTCGTCCTCTTCATCTGCACTTCCTTCTTCAGTGTACTCCTCCTCCTCACCTAAGCTTTCCTGACTCTGGTTTTCCATCGACAAGTTATATATCTTCTTCGCGAGATTTGGATGACCAAATTTTTCAAAATCGGCCTTCTTATCTGTTACTATTAATACGAATGTAAGGTATGTAAAATACGCACATTAAAGAAGATTGGACTTGTACAAGTAATTAATTGTATGATGTGATTGTGTCTGTCCAGAAATTATGAATATTCCAAGCTATGTGCTCATTAAGGAGGTAAATTCTAATATAAAGTTTCAAGCTTAATGAAGTGAGAGATAATAATATTACGGGAATATAGTCTGAAGGATGCAGTATGGATAAGGAACATAATTAAATAATATACAATATTTACACTATCATAAATTTCAATAGATCATCGTTTCTCAACGAAGGTTTACTTGATGATTCTTCTGTTTTAATTTCATTAGATTCAAATGCTCTATGCGTTGGGGGTATCAATAATTTATTATTTGAGCCAAAATTGAAATTTCCTATTAATTGTGCTGAGTATTTCATCACATTTTTTGTCACAAAATTTGTTGAACTTGATCTAACCGAATTATCATTGTTTACGCCTGTATCAATCGTTGCACGCCTGCCCCGAGTAAATGAAGATGATGCTGGTAATGCACTAACTTGGTGTGCATTGTATGCATCCAATAAAGCACATTGTGATGCGAGTTCATCGACACTATATACAGTCTGACATTGCTGAAATGAATGAATAGGAACAATAAAAGTATGATGATGACTTGGTACTGATGATGCGCTTAAATTGATCAACAACAATGAAAATATAGCAGAAATTGGTAATAACCAACTCAAAATTCTCATAGTAATAAAAATTGTCAGTGATAGATTGTGTGCAAGCTTGGGTTTATTTGTAATGATTTCCGGGTTGTGTGTATATTGAATTTTCTGTTGCCCGGAAAAAGGCACAGGAATTCCGGATTCAGGCTACCATCTGAATCACCTCTTCTTTGGAAACAGCTAGAGCGCATATGGGTCCTAATAAATACTTATATATCACCTGACAATAATAATAAGTAATTATAGAACAATAATTTTTAATATATTAAAATTTCATTCACATTTTGGTGAAACCATTTTTAGTA
>JACCDO010876025.1_pt1 | contig 15162 bp, 13 predicted proteins | sample 7446101 | NCBI WGS metagenome assembly JACCDO01 (sample SAMN15323440, study PRJNA562643) | freshwater metagenome | isolation source: river surface water | place: USA:Blue River Watershed | collected 2017-08-16
AAGAATAAGTATATGAAAAACTGATTATTCATCGCGGCGACCAGTCCGGTGTTATGAATAACTGATTCTTCATAATAGTGTTATTAATTTTAAAGATACATTTAATGAATAACTAGTTATTCATTATAGAGGATATAATTGTGCGATCACATAGTGATCGCCAGGCGAACATATGTTCGCCGAATTTATATAATGTTTTATAAAAAATTAAAATAAAAAAAAAATAAAAATTAAAAATAAAAATAAATAGATTATTCTAATTGAATGATATTTCCTAAGATAGTGGATGCGATGATTTTAATATTTTTGATTTCTTCCCATTTAATTAAAATAGATTCAAGATCTTTTTTATCGGTATTTGGATCTATAATCTTTTTAAAATCATTTGTAAGTTCGGTATAATATTTTGCAAAATTAAGTTTAGGTTTTGATACATTATAAAAGTATTCATTAAAGTGTTCTAACATATAAAGATTGAATAATTTGACTTTAATACCAAATAGAAGTGATGGTATATCAGATAAAAAGTGTTCATATATACTTTCATATTCTGATATTTTATTGGGTGAATTTTGAAAAGATACTATAACATCTTCAATATTAACAATAGTATCTTCAAATTCACCTTTCTCACCATCAGATATATCAGAGAATCGAAGTTCATTTTGGTTTTGAAGTAAAAGTATATCTGTTATTGATATGGGTGTTGATCTATCTAAAAGTGATATTAATTGGAAAAGTATTTTTATAAAAACACCCACTTCATATATTGATGAAAATTTATGTTGAATAGAATGTTTATTTGAATTATCTATACCAAACTCCATATTTAAACGCCCCGAATAAAATAATATTTCACTATCTATATTTAATTCCTTTGGTATATGTTTATTTATTATATCATGTATACTCTCTTCCTCATTATCATATGACAATTTTACAAATTTATCCATTAATACATATCTATTTAACATATAATGAAAATAGGGTTCAAATACTGATATATTACCATTTTGTTTCCACATATTCTTTAAAAAATCACCCAAATGTAAACGCTCATTTGCCGTTGTTATTGTAAATGTATTAAATATTGAAAATTCTTGATCAAAATAGTTTTCACACAATTCTATTGGTATTTTTTGTGCTGAATGAACATCATCTGAATGTTCCATAAAATAATCTTCTAAAGTTGAATCTTCAATATCATCCGCTTCATAAAATTTTAATTTATTATTTTCATATAAATATTCTTCATAAAATTCATTATTATCACCATCAATATAATAATAAAATGTTATATTTTGTTGAAAATTTATATAATTTTTTGGTATATTTTTTATTTTTTTATGATTAAATTTTTTATTAGGTAAAGATTGTAAGATTTTCTCTTTTAATTTTTTCATATTCTTTTTGTTCTTTTTGTTATTATTAGTATTGTTTTTAATATTTTTTTTATTAACTTTAGGTGTTTTTTCATCTTCAGAAGAATAACCATCAGATGATGAATCATCACCATGTTCAATTTCATAAGTTATTTCTATATCATGATGAGCATTATTCTTCTTAGATGCTTTTGGTTGTTTTGGATTTTTAAAAAGATCAATTATATTCTTTTTATCTATATGAATAATTTGCTCATTATTATCTTCTTGATCTTCACCTTCTTCATCATCATAATCATCACCAATAGTATATTGACGAATCATTTTAAAACGATCACCACTTCGAAGATCATCCATTTGGTGGATAGTCATAAAAGAGTTATAAATATTGTTTTGAATATTAAATTGAACGTTCATTTCGAAGTCTTTAATATAGTTAGATAGAGTGGTACGGTTAGTTTGAAAATATTTTTGGTATTTTTTGAGTGTTTTAAGTATATCTTCTGTTCTCATTTTCTCTTACTTAGTTTAGGATTTGATTTTTTATAATAAATCGAAAATAATATTTATAAAATAAATATTAATTGAATTAATTAAAAATAATTTAATTTTCATAAATAATGGGTTTGCGAAGATCATCATGAGGTATAACTTCATAATTCTTTGAATTAGCTGCTTGGAAATTTGTGACACCTGAATCAAAAAGTGCAAATTGAGATTCTAATGTATCAAAACCCACTATACCACCTCCCATTGAACCACCATTCATTGGCATCTCATTTTTATAACTCCATGATGGGGGATTTGCTGAAGCGATTCTACCAAAAGGATCTTTATTATCATTTACATCATTTGATAAATTAGGTATTGGTGTTGGTTTAATAACAGTATTTGCATCAATGCGTTCATTTGTATATTTTTCACCTAATTTTTTCTTTAAATCATCTTCAGAAAGATTATCAAAAGAATTAGTATCATTGCGATTATAAAAACGTTGAACATTTAAAACATTTGATTCAAAATTTGGTACATTAAGATTTGAAGTGAACGAATTGGAAGGTAAAATGGGTAAAACATTCTTTTTCTCAAAAGATACTAAACCATCAACATTATCTCCTTGTGTTGTATCTTTCTTTTTCATAAAAGATAATAACTTCTTTTTAAAATCATCATCTTTTTCTTCAACATTATCAGTATCTTCAGATAAGAATTTTAATGATTTATGGAATTCTTTGCGTTTATCTTCAGTATCTAATTCGGGATGGGGCGTTGGTACACCAGTTGGACCGATTTTGATATCTTGATAATGTTCTCTAATTTTAGGTGAACCAAAGACTTGATTAAAATTAACATTTGATAAAATAACATGCAAAATAAATATCAAAATGAGTGCATTTAAAATGATATGAAAACACATTATATAAAATATCCTATATTTAAACAATAGAAAAATTTTCTTATTTGATCTCCAAAAAATTTTAAAAATTAATTAATTCTTATTTTTATTAATTTAAAAAAAAATCAATTAATATATTTATAAACAAAATGGAAAATAATAATATTAAAATCGCGATTATTGGTAAAATGTGTTCCGGTAAAACCACTTTATCCAATTATATTCACAAATATTTAAAAGAAAAATATAATATTCAACTTCAATCTTTAACTTTCGCCGGAAAAGTTTATGATTTAGCTTATGAATTATTTGATATGGATCCTAATAACAAAAATAGAAAACTTTTACAAAATATCGGTACTTTAATGCGTTCTATTGATGAAAATGTTTGGGTTAAATATGTTATGAAAAAATCCAAAAATACTAATGTTATGGTTGAAGATTGTCGTTATGAAAATGAATTTAATGCATTATATGAGAACGGATTTTATTTAATAAAAATAAAGATTGATGAAGAATATCAAGAAGAGAGATTAAGAAGAACATATCCAGATACATATCAACAACATTTAGATAATAGAGGACATGCTAGTGAGACAGGTATAGATAGAATAGAAGATGAGAAGTGTAAATTAATAATTAATGCAAGAGATAATGAATTGAATTTTGAGATAGTAAGAGAGAAGATTGATAGATATTTGGAAGAATTAAGATAAATTATAAAGTTGAGATTTATAAAATTGATCAAATCTTTCAATAGCATCTAAAAAGTTAACATGACGCCCATTAAAGAACGCATTTGGTTTTTTAGATAATAGAAAATCTAATGCATCTTTAATATTTATTTTCAATAAAACCATTATAATTATTATCATTAAAGATGCTGATACTTGAAGACCATCTTTACAATGAATAAGAATAACGGAATTATTTTTATATTTTTGTAAAATAAGTGGTAACATTTGAATTGAATAATCATAAAAATTAGTTATAACATCATTATCCATAGAATTTTCTATTGGAAATCTGATATATTTTACTGAATTTTCTTGAATCCATTCACGAATATTTTGTGGCGCATATTCAACGGGTGTTAAAAGATAATCGGGTTTTAAAGTACATGGTAAAGAAGTTGAACAATTAACAATTAAATTAATCTTTTTTGATTTTATAAAATCTATATTTTGGGAAGTTTGAAAATCACCTAAAAATATATTTGGTAAAATCTCTTGAACATCTAAATTATACATTTTTTATCTATCATTATCTTTTGATTATTTATCAAAAGAATATACGAACTAAAATATTTTTATTTTTTATTTTTTTATTTATTTGGTGGTCTCTGATGATGAAGCCTTCTCATTCTCCTTCTTTCTTGAAATCCATGGATCATCACTCTCTAAACCACTTAATCCTGTATCCTTCTTACTATTATATTCATCTTGTACCTTATCCAAAAATTGTTGATCTGATTCATCAACCATTTGACGAAGTTCTTGAATGTTACGAATATCCTCCTCTGATGTCTCAGCAACCTTCACATTCTCCTCTCTTAACTTCTTCTTTCTCTCATCTAACTCCTTTCTTGCCTTCTCTAATTGTTCTCTCTTTAATTGTTGATATAACTCATCCTTACCTTGTTGATTTGTGAAATACTCCTTTGTTAACTTATTTAACTCCTCCACTTGATACTCTTGGTCTGCAACACCATTTGGATCTGGTTCATATGGTAACCAATAACCAACTGGAGCAATGTATACATGGAAATTTGGATCCTTTTGATGTAACTTCTTTGCTCTAATTCTTGCCTCTGGTTCTGTTGAATATACACCACGAACCTTAATACCCTGAATTGTGGTTTGGAAATTTTGAATCTTATGGAACTCCTCCTCTAATTGTTGTTCACGATTAAATCTCCAATCCTCATAAAATTCATTAATCTTCTCATAACTAAATTCACTCTTATCACCCGAACTTAACTTTGCTCTCATATCTTGTGTTGGACGATCCTCATTTGTAAATACATACTCAAGGAATTTTGATGCCTTAAATACCTCCTTCTTCTTTAAAACCTTCTCAGGTGTAACAAAGGATAAACATACAAATTGTTGACCTGGAATTGGATCATCAACCTCTAAATAATCTTCAATCTTCTCTTGACTAAATTTTGACATTTTTTAACTCTATTAATATTTAATCATTTTTCTTTAAGTCCATTAAACGCATTTTTTTAATTTTAATTAAATAAAAAATATCTATTTTAATTATATAGAAATGGAACTTTTAGATATTAATGAAATTTTAATACGCCTTTTAAAATATGTTATTGAAGGTTTTGCCGTCGGTTTAACCTGCTATTTTGTTAGTAAGAAACTTGATTGGGAAGAAATTGTTATCATCTCCATCACTGCTGCAACTGTATTCATTATTTTAGATACTTATTCACCATCTATTGGTGGTGCCACCCGTTTAGGTACAGGTCTCGGTTTAGGTACACGCCTTATCGGTCTTAATGTCGGTTCTGGTTTAGGTTTAATTTAAATAAATGAATCAATATAAAATAATAATTTTTTTTAAGTATAATTTATTTTTAAATAAAAAATAAATATAAATAATGAATAGAGAGGGATGAAGTTAAATAGAGATTATATGATAGCATTCTTAATAATATTGGTGCCAATAATGTTATTATGGTTATGTATTAAAAAACGTGAGGAAAACTTTATAAATATGTTTGGTAATAATTCATTAGATTGGCAGATAAAGAAGAAAGAATACAATGAATATTGGAATGATTCAGAAAAGGAGAATTTTATAAATATGTTTGGTGATAGAAGTGAGGGATGGGAGAGAGAAGATTTTCTAATAAATAAGAAGACAGATGTACAAAATAAAAGAAGAATGAAGATGAAGAAAGAAAATTTTATAAATATGTTTGGAGAGAGAAGTGAAGATTGGGATGAAAACTTTATAAATATGTTTGGAAACAGAGATCAAGAATGGGAAGAGAAGGAACATTTTTTAAATTTAGGTTCATTGGGTATGGGTTTAGGTGAATCAAAAGTATCAAAAGAGAGTACTTTTCCACCAGAGACTAAATTCGCTGATATATCAACAACATTAAGTATGTCAGATGGATTTAAAGAGATTGATAATCAAGAATTTTTAAAATCAATTATGCCTGTTGATAAATTTAATAACAAAGTTTTAGACAAAAAACCTGAATTAAAGAATAAATTATTAAATGAAAATATTAATAAAAATGTTAATAAACAAAAAAGTACTGATGGTGTTCGCGGTGGTGTTAAAGAAATGACTATGATGGATATACCCCAAAGAAACCGTGGTGGTCGTTTACCTTTAAAGAAACCTGCATCATCTGAAGGATTTGAAAGTGGTTTTGGTACATGTAATTTTTATTCTAATCAATGTCCTAGTGGATATAGTATGATGGGATCTTTTGGTGTTAATGGTTTACAATCTGGTATGACTTTAATGTGCGGTGATAATTCAGTTGGATCAACTAATTATGGTAAATATGTCGCGACTATTAGAAATGGATCTGTTGAAAAAGTATCAATATTAGAAGATGCATTAAATTTAGATCCTAAGAAAAAGTATATTGTTCGTGTAACAGCTAAAGATTCAGGTGTTGGTGCTATTATTGAACCTATTATTGATGATAGAGGTAAATTAACTGTATTAGAGATAAAGAGTGGAGGTAAAGGTTATATGGAGACACCAATTGTTGAATTAATAGAGGAAGGATTAGAGAGTCAAACAATAAATGGAAAATGTGTATTTTGTTGTAAAAAATAAAAGGTGATAATTAAAAATCTTTAATTAAATTAGAAGATAAAATGAGTGATACATTAGTTATAAATACAAATTCTATTTGGTTAATTATACTTTTTGTATTTTTAATATTAGTTATTTATTATGCTTTAAACAAAGATAAATTCTGTTTTTCATGTATTTATCAATCTAAAGAAAATTTTAAAGATAATGGATCTGAAGATGATTCTCAACCACCACCACCTCCACCACCCGTTTTAACCGATCCCGGTAATAATGCCATGCAAATTTATAATGATCCCAAATTAAGTGCCACTATTAATCGTCAATATAATCCTCTTGAATACCCTTATCGTTCTGACAACTTTTATGATCAAAAATGGTACCCCAATTTAAAGCTCCCTTTCCAAGTCATTGGTTTAGGTTATAGAAATCAACCCGGTTTAGGTGGTACTCAAATACCTATTATGAATCCACCTGTACCTATTGTTGTTAATGATGAAAATATAGCACCCGTTAATATCTCAACTCAAGGTCCTATTGGTCAAGGTCAACAAGTTGGTGTTTTATATAAAATTTATGGTAATGCTAATGACATTTTACCTTTATTTGGTCGTAAAAGATATGCTAATGATAATCAATATGATTATTGGACTTTAATGGGACCTTATTCTGTTAAAGTACCTGTTGTCACTAAAAATAAAACTGATGAACTTGGTAACAATGATGTTGTTTTTATTAAAGGATTTAAAGATCCTTATCGTGTTAATATATATGAACTTGATTTACCAGCTTATATACCTTATGTCTAATTCTTTTAATTTTCTTTTTACAAATTTATAATTTTTATTATAAATTAATTATTTAAAATGAATCAATATAAAATATTTAAATTTCTATTTGTTTGACGTGATAGGGTTTGAATGCTTTTTCAATCTCTAAATTTTCAGAGTCATGAGGTATAATATAATCATCAACTTCGCGTGCAGTAAATTTTTTACCAATATCAGGATTGCGAAGTTCACCTGAAAGTCCCCAAACATCTTGATTTTGGGTAAATTCTGAATAATTATCAAAATTATAACCTAACATAGGTCCGGTGACGGAGTTGAGGGGAGCAGCAATATTAAATTCATTATTTTCATTATAAAGTTTGTTAAAATAATCTTCGGAGTTCATGGGTGGAAAATAATAACCGGGAGGTGGACATACACCGGGTTCTTCTTTAAGTTCTTTACCAAGTTCAAGTTTTTCAAGATTGCGGAGATGATTATAGGGTAATTGATCTTTTTTATCTTTATAACACCATAACCAATTAATATAATCTTGTAAAGTTAAATTTGGTGGATAATTTAATACAAAAATATTATAATCAATAGGAGACATATCAAAAGGATCTGAATAATTGGTTGGACCATAAGAACAACCATTTGAACGGTCTTTAGAATGTTGATGGTTTTTATAACAAACATTTGATGAAGTTTTTGAAGGACTCCATGTAACTGATTCATGATTGGGTGATTTAGAAAAACTGTCAATTTTGTTATAATCAGTCATATTTTCAAAATATTCATTATCAAAACGAGTAATCAACTTCTTTTCTTTTTCAGAAATATTTGTTATATCGCGGAATTCAATAGAACCATTGTCTTTTTCTTTTGCTTCAATTTGTTGGTATTGAATAACTTCAGTTTTTTCTTTTGGTTTATTGGTAAAACCTTCTTTAATGATATTTTCAAGTTGGGGTGATATATTAATATTAATGGAATCAAGCTTTTTGTCCATCATACGAACTAAAATCAAACCGAAAATATAAGCAAGAGAGAAAGTAACAAGGAATATAAAAATTATGTGTAAAACGGATGTACTTGAGAACATATTTTAAACTCTATTATAAAAAAAGATTAAAATTGAAAGTTTAAGAACTTATTTTTCGTAAACATTTTGAATAAAAATAAATTTGTATTTATTAGAAGATAAATGGATGATTTATTAACACTTTCAGCTCCAGGAGATACATCTTTAAATCAAGTATTATCGAAACGTCCTTATTTAGCTAATATTGAAGGTTCGATTAATATTTGTATGACTTTGTGTGGTCAAACTATTGAAGGATGTAATAGTGTGAATTTTGTATCATTAAAAAATTATAATAAATTATTAGTATTAGTACCTAATTCTAAACAGGAGAATAAATGTAATATACAATTGGCTTATGATTCTTTATCAGATAATACTGATTCAACTGGATTAGGAAATTATACTTTGGAAAATGTTTTCTTTACTGTACCTTCCTTTCATAAAATTAACAATATTATATCTGATATGGAGGTATATATTGTTTATTCAACTTTACAAAAGAATGGTTCTAAATTATATGTTGTAATGTGTACATTTTTTACAGCAGTTGATTCATTAACATCGGGTGATTGGCGTTTTACAACATTTAAATTAATGAATGAATTATTTGCGGATTTAAGTAAAATACCTGAAGTTAATCAGAATTTATCAATTGGTGCTCCACCAAATCCGATTGATGTAAATGATTTTATGCCTAGACCTGGTTTTCGTAATTTTTATGAATATTCACATCCATCAAATAATTTAGTTAATTTTAGAATCTTTCAAACACCACTATATTGTTCTAAAAGTGTATTAGCTAATTTACAACAAAAATTAGTACCAGGTGTTGTTTATACTAATTTAAAACAGATGATTCAAACATATGAGAATCCAAAGAGTGGTTTATATATATTTTTTAGTCAAGATTTAACAAAGAATTTAGATTCAGCTTTAAATGGTCAATTATCAAATCCAACAACCAGTCAATGTCCTCCTGTTGTTGATACTTCAAAAGTTGATGCTAAAGTAGCTGCTATTAAAAAGAAAGCTAAAAAGAAGAAGTTAAATTTAAAGATAAAACCTAAAAAAAAGAAGAAGAAGGGTAAAAAAGAGAAATTTACTAATGCCGGATCTGATTCAGATGATTCTGATTATGATTCTGATGATATAGAAGAATTTGAAGATGAAAATGATGAAGATGATGATATTGAAGAATTTGAAGATGATGGTGATGATGAAGAAGATGTTGAAGACTTTGCTGATACGAATATATCTGGGGTATCTCCACCTAAAGACGCATATAATAAAGATATGGTTATCTCTTTAACTGTTGTTTGTCCAATAATAGCAATTGGTTTAACAATATATTATAGAGAAGATCTTGGAAATAAAATATATTTAGGTTCAATACTGGCTTTGGTTGTTATATATTTGTTTTTAATGTTATATGCTTTTAAAGCATTTGAAACACCAAATAAAACAGAAGATAGAACTGAGGAACAGAACAAACAAACTGCTGAACAAAACAAAGAAATAGCAAAACAAACTAGTGGATTAAAGAGTGGTGAAGTCGCAGCTATTATGTTTGTTGTATTATTTATTATGGGATTTATTATTTATTGGTTATTATTTAATGAAGTTATAAGTAATAGAACAGCTTTAATAATTGGTGGTGGTACATTATTATTTGTTTTCTTAGTTTTACCATTTATTTTAATACCAGACGAAATGGCTGAAAGTGTTCGTCAAACAGCAAAGTCATTTACTGAATTTGGTAAAGAATTTAAAGAAACAGATAAAGAATTAAAGAAACAAGATGATTTATTAAAATACAGAACTAATAGAAATGTGACATTATTTACATTATCATTCTTTATTATAGTACCTTATATATTCTTCTCTTTAATATCAGGATCAATTAATGATCCAACTGGTGAAGGTTTAGGTGGTAAACTTCCAGATGCAAACAAAGTATTGGCTATATTAACGGATGGTTCATTTAAAAATATATTAAGTAGTAAATTATGGTATTATTTGAATTTGGTAATACAGATATTATTAACAATAGCAGTATGTATAGCATTATTATTAGGTAATACCGGTAATACAACTAAATTAACAATTTATTCATTAGTTATATTCTTCTTTTCAGCTTTACTATCAATTGGTATGTATATGTATAGAAGAACACGTGTTGATTTATCAAATTATTCATATGCTGAATTAGATAATTATTCTATTTTTGCTATGAATTTAACTCCATATGAATTATTTAATATATTAATGAAAGGTCAATATGCCACTTTTGATACTTCAAAGATGATTTTATCACTCCAAAACCAAACTTCTGTTGATGATAAACGATTCAGTATTCAACAAGGTGGTGGTACTATTTATACTGATATACCTCCATCTAGTATTCATGCTTATGATAAACAAAAATCAATAGATGAACAGATATTAGGTTTAATTAATCCAAGTAAACAAGAAGGATTAAATTATTTGGCTGATAACTTATCTAGAAAATGGATTATTTGTTTTGTTATTTTTATAGTATCATGTGTCATTGTAAGTATTCTATTAATGTACTTCTTAATCAGAAGTCAAAATACATTATTAATCACTTCTATACCTTTATCTTTAAGTTTGTTTATGTTTATAATTGTATTTATTGGAATGTACTTCTATGGTAATTCACTTATAGAAGCCCGTAAAAAGATGAAAGATACTTTAGATTCAATTAAATTATTCTTTAAAGGTAAAGAAAAAGAACCAATACAAAAAGCAGAATATCAACAATTTAATGAAGACTTTGATCAATCAGCTTTTGATGATAGAGCTCAATCTGTTATCAATATTCTTCCAAAATCTAACAAACCTAATAATGAAACTGGAGAAGGTGGACTTGGTGGATCTGATACAAAAAAACGGAGTATCAAAACCTTAAATTTTTTACAGAGAAAAGGTAAGAATATAGGAACAGGTTTAGTTGAAGGTGCAAAAACCTTAGGTAGAGGTACTGTATCCGGTGCAACTGCATTAGGTCAAGCATTATATCATGCACCAGGTACAATAAGAACGGCAGCACAATCAGTATTTACAGGATCTAAAGCCGATGATCAGTTATCAGATTTATCAGATTCTGAATTATCTTCTGTTGTATCACCTTTGAGTAAAAGAAGAAATAACATCTATGGTGGTCCTAAAAAGATATTAAAACCAAGATCTGGTTTAGTTAGTACTTCTGATAGTGAAGGTACTGTTGGAACATCAGGTCAACAATCTGCTGCACCTAATGGATCATCAACTGCTTCAAAGTCTTCCTTTGGTAATCAATTATCAAAACTTTTTAAATCATCAAGTTCAACACCTCAACAACAAGATCTTTTAACATCTGATTCTGAATTATCTTCTGTTGTATCACCTTTATCAACAAGGAAAGCACGTGGAATTTATAAGAGTCCATTAAGAAGTATTGGTGATAGATCTGGATCAACAACTAAACAAATTGGTCCAGATCGAAAAGTACTTGTAACACCACCTAGAGTTGAATCAAGTGTACCACCAGAAAGTGGACCAGGAAGTGGACCAGGAAGCGGCGATGATTCATCAAAGACATCAGCATTAAGAAAAATGTTTAAACCTATAATACCAAGTTCTAAAGTACAACCACCAGTATCATCTAGTTCTCCAGGATCATCAACTCAAAGTGGACAAACCCAAACACAATCTGGACAACAACAAGTTATTGATAGTCAACCAAGTATAACTTCAAGTTTAAGTGGTAAAGATACTAGAAGTAAAGTATTCAGAAGTCCAACATCTTATTTAAGATCCAAAACTTTTGATGACCAATCAACTTCAACACCAACTCAAAATCCAGTTGTAAATCCACCACCAGTATCATCTAGTTCAACTGGACCAACACCAACTCCTATTGTACAACCTGTTCAAACCCCAGTTATAGAGACCGTAAATACTAGTGGTTTAGTATCACCCTTATCAGGTAAAACATCAAGATCAAAGATTATGAGATCACCTTTACAAAGTATTAAAGGTAGATCATCATAAATTCTAACGTAAATAAACATATATTATTAACGTAAATGTTATAGTAAAAAAAATGAAAATAAAGAAGTATATAAATTGATTTTATAATGATTTTATTAAAAATTTATGAAAAATGACAACTGCTTTAGATTTTTTAAATTTAGATCAATTAATTGAAAGAGAAAAACATCTCGAAAGAGAACTTAAAAAAATTAGAAAAGAAATCGCTATCAGAAAGAAATCTGGTAATTTTAATGGTGATGGTTGGGATTCTATTGAAGTTTTAAAGAAAAAGATTGAACCTATGATTTTACCAACTGAAATTGAACATCAAGATGATATTGATGAAAAAAATATAACTAAATTAACTAACCAAACAACTAAATCTTTAGTTAAAATGGTCAAAAACAAAATTCAACTTAACCTCTTAGAACCAACAACTAACAACTCATCTATTAACACTAATCTAGAACAAACATCTAATAATGATCTTTTAGAAACTATTGTTCAAAGAAATAATAGCGATAATATACCCGTTTGTATATCTCTCAAGAAAAACAAAAAAAACTATAAAGACATTAATCCTGATCTTAATAACATCTGGAATTAATATCATTTTTCTTCAAACATATTTAAAAAAATATATTAATAAATTTTTTTAAATTGATTCATTTTATAAAATATGGTTAAATTAAATAAAAAGATTCTGGTGATGATGTATAGAAATGATGTCGGTACAGGGTCAGATGAGACTAGATTTGCAGAAGATATATTCATTAAGACGGATAGGTGAAGATGAAATATGTACATATACTGTGATGATCCCATGTGTAAATAGAACGGAGAGGGGAGCAATAAATGTGATAGATAAGACCTTTGATAATTTTGAGGAGAATGGTTATTTTGATGAGATCCAGAATGTAAATATACAATTTTATTTATTAGAATCTGGATCTAAAGATTTAAGTTATTTAGCAGCTTTAAAACCTTATTTAGATAAATATCCCAATAAGATTAAATTAGTATTAAGTAAAGAACCGTTGGATGGACCGAAGAATATTTTGCGTATTTTTCAAATAGTGAATAAATATGTATATGATCCGAATCATTTTATAATATGGATGGATGATGATATATTAATATGTAAAAACTTTTTAAAGAATTGTGATCATTGGATAAGAGAATATATGAATTATACATTATTTGGATCATTATATTCACCATATCATTCATTTGATAATAATCCTAATTTTTTTAATTGTAAAAAATCATATATAAGATCATATCATGGATCATGTTGTACAATATTTAAACCCATATTAGCAAAATATATAATACCATTATGGTTTAAAACAAATATGTTAAGAAATGTGACAGAACCAGATTTAAGATATAGAGAATCAATAATGAAGTTTTTTCCACATATACAATTCTTTTTGGTCTCATATCCATCATTAGTTGAACATTTAAATATAGGATCGGCGATATATCAACATAAACAGATTAAAAAGGGACATCATGCAAGAATATTTATGGGTATAGATAAAGATCCAATGTGGTATAGAAGAGAAGAAGAATTATTAGAGGATAATAATAATTCAGAAGTTAAAAAAAATATAAAAATGGAAGTTGTTGAAGATCAAAAATCTAAATTTGAACCATCAACAGCTATTAATCCTGATACACCATAAGAACCAATTCCTGATAATAATATATTTTTTCTATGATTCTCATCTTTATATAATTCCATAATAAAATAAGCAAAAAAATTCTCCATACTAAATCCTTTTTTTGCTAAAGATTCTTGATTTAACAAATAATTATACCATTTTAATGTATATTCATTATCTAATTTATATAAGCATGTTGCAAGACAATCTGGTGTATGATGATTAACATGACATCTATTATTTTCAAATTTATTTATATCAAATCTATCATTAATCCAATATCTTCCTGATAATTTATAAAAATTTTTAAATTCTAAATTATTATCTTGAATAAATTTTAAAGCTTCTAATGTTAAATTTAATTCTCCCAATGTTTTATGTGTTGAATATACTTTTGACAAATATTGAAGTCTATTCTCTTTATCATATAAATTATAAAAATAATCACAATTATTTTTAAAATAATCTCTCTGTTCTTCACTTAAATCCGAACACTCTATTAATAATATCTTTGCACCCTCTATCTTCTCTCTTACACTCTGTATTGATTTTTTTACTTGTTCAAATCTTTCATCATGTGAAAATACACTTCTTATATTCGAATATGATAATGGTGTATTTGGTGTTTTTACTAAACTCGTTATTAACACTAAATCCATATTTTATTTTTTTATTATATTTATTTTTTATCTATTTTACTCATTACCATTTTATAAAATATCAAATAACAACACTATCCTACCACTCTCTCTATACATTCTATCATTCTTTTTTCTAACTTTTCTTTAAATCTACTCATTTTTAACAATTTATTTTATATAAATTATTATTTTAGGTCAAATATATAAAGATAAAAATAATTATTAGAGGATAATAATAAAATGGAAGTAAAAAAAATATAAAAATGGAAGTTATAGAAGATCAAAAATCAACAATAGATCCATCAACAGCTATTAATCCTGATACACCATAAGAACCAATTCCTGATAATAATATATTTTTTCTATGATTCTCATCTTTATATAAT
>JACCDO010009704.1_pt1 | contig 15159 bp, 13 predicted proteins | sample 7446101 | NCBI WGS metagenome assembly JACCDO01 (sample SAMN15323440, study PRJNA562643) | freshwater metagenome | isolation source: river surface water | place: USA:Blue River Watershed | collected 2017-08-16
CAATTCTATCCGGTGCCGATTTCGCCCCCTCTACTGATATTAAATACTCCAAGCCTAAGGTTGACGCCAGAGGTAGCAAGAGTGTTGGTATTCTAAATGCGGGTTCTAATAGTGCTACTTACATTTCCACCCCCCTTATGTTGACATGGGGTGTGAATGAATATGTAGATGATAAGAGTGGCAAGGTTTCATATGATTTGGCTCTTCAGTTTCCAAGTGAGGAGTACGCTAAGGACGATACTACGAATTTTATGAATAATATGATCGAGTTGGAGAACAAGATTAAGGCGGATGCGATTATGAATGCCAAGGAGTGGTTTGGCAAGAATAAGATGAGTGAGGATGCTATTGATGCGTTGTGGACGCCTATGCTCAAGTATCCCAAGGACAAGAATTCTGGTGAGTCTGATACCAATCGTGCTCCCACTCTAAAGGTAAAGATCCCATACTGGGAAGGCGAGTGGAAGACTGAGCTATATGATGTCAATCAGCGCGCGATTTTCCCAGACCCAGATAATAGCGCGGCTACTCCTAAGGATCTTATTGCCAAGGGAACGCATGTAGCAGTTGTATTGCTATGTGGTGGAATCTGGTTTGCGAATGGTAAGTTTGGCGTTACTTGGAAGTTGTTCCAAGGTGTAGTCAAGCCCAAGGCAACTATGCGCGGCACTTGCCATATTCAGCTATCCTCCGAAGACAAGGAGCGTATTGTAAAGCAAAAGGTTGATGAGGATGACGAGGCAGTAGACGATGAGCATTTCGATGAGCCAGCATCTACCGCAGTCGACGACTCTGATGAAGAGGCTGTTGTCGTTAAGGCGGAGGTAGCAGCAGTTGTTGCTAAGGAGGTTGCTCCAGAGCCAGTCAAGAAGATTGTCAAGAAGGTTATCAAGAAGAAGGAGTAAACATCTACATCAAAATAAATAAACATACTAATCAAACACACTAATCAAACATACTAATCAAACAAAAATAAACACTAGCTAGACCTTGTAATGTAATTAATTAAACATTTTTTAATTACATTAGTGTAGAATACTTATTCATACTATTAATTATACGGGCAATAATTACTTAATATATTGTTGCTTCGCATCATTGTCCAAGTATACATTTTTACTTATTGCTCTTATAATTTTGCTGGTTTCTTTTTCATCATTTTCAATATCAGTCATAGAATGGCATATTAAAGTTGTTAATTTTGTTTGTATATTATCATCTTTTTCCCAGCCTTCATTCACATCCTTCCATTCACTTATCATAGTTCGCTGTTTTCTAGCTAACTGTTTTATTCCCAATAATATTTTCAATAATTCGGTATCTTTCTCCCAATTATTCGCTTCTTTCACATAGAGGGTTTTTCTAGTGGCATCAGTACAATGAATAGGCCTTTCCAATACATCCAATTGGCTGAGTCCATTAGTTATCATATTTGTTAATGTCTTTGTAAGGCCATTTTCTATGGTATTATCATATGTTTCTGCTGTGATTGGTAAAGAATCAATAAAATCAGTTAAATTCATCGCATTCTTACAATGTTCATTCAAAAACATTTGAATATTAAAATTTTGCGTATTATGACTATTCGTATTATGTGATTGATTACCTATATTCGGCATAATTTCTATCATTTTTTCCATAACATCTTGATTCTTCAAGAGGAGTTTTATTAATAATTCTTTATCTATCTCATTTGATGAATGTATCACATTAGATATATTGCTACATTCACTAGATGTCTTTGCGTTTTCAATAACTACATTAATTGGTTCGCCTTGACTAATGGAGCATGTTTTCTTGTGTGTATATAAGCTCTGTCTATGTTTATATACATTTCCACAATCGCACATGTATTCACAGTTGGCACTTTTTAGCGCCAAATTGTAAGTATTTGTAAGTATTTTGTAAGTATTTTGGTGTTTTCTAGTCAAAATGTGTCTAGACCATTCATAATCTTTGCTACATGTAAAGTCACACTTTTCACAATAGCGCAATTTGGCACTTTTTGGCGCTAAATTGTAAGTCATTTGTAAGTATAATATAAACTTGCACAAAAATTTTAAGTTGTTTTTCACAAAATAAAAAAAACATTATCATAACAATAATAAAATTATTTTATTTGATTTGTGAGCATTATGGTCTAAAACACATTTTTCATGATTTTCCAATTCACAAACCAAAAAATAAAAAAACACACATAAAAACCTTGTGTAATTTTTTAAAATCCAAAATCAAATTGGAAATTTTGTAAAAAGTCATTTTACTACATATATCAAAAACATATCGATTATTTTCTCTCTAAAAGATTCCCTTCATATGTAGGTAGTCCACTACATGGCCTACATGATTTTCTTGGCGGATGCGATTTTTGAAAATCGTGTAGAGCAGTTTACCTACATGAAAAACATGTCCCGAAAAAGCAAAATCCAAAAAGGTAGACTCGTATCGACTAAATTTCGGGGATAATTTTAGGTCAGTTTTATACCGATTTGCGGATCGACCAAATTGTCAAAATGTACAATTTACAGAAGAAAATGAAGAAAATGGATGATGTTGTATTACACCTTTTAACATTTCAAACGCCGATTTAACAAGATTAAAAATAACAAGCAAAAAATAAATAGGAGGAGTGTCACCTACGATGGTCTAACTTTTTCATCTTCTTTTTTGTTTTTGTTCTTTTTGCTTTTGATTTTTTGGTTTTTCTTCCACCGGTATATAATGCGGCTTGTTCAGCTTGTCTCCTATTTCTATAAGCTTCTTCTATTTGGAAACGTTGTGCCAATTGCTGCGGTGTTTCCATACTCATAGCTCTTCTTCTTCGCGCCAAAAAATTTCTTCTAATTCTTGTAATTACTTTCTGTGCCGCACGACGCTCTTCGCTAGACATATTTGCCAACTCATCCCTAGAATAAGGAAGTTCATATGCATCAATATCTAAATATAAATTTACGAAAGGAGTTATTGGATTAATGGTATTACACGATTGTGTAATGTTTGTGCGACACAAAGGACACAATACATCATGGTTATTCTTATGATTACAATAGTTAACTAAACATTTGTTATGAAATTTATGGTTACAAGGCAAAAGGGGACTATTATCCATTTCTTCAATTTTTTCGTGGCATATTGGACATAATAGTATGTCGGGTGTTTCGGGCTGAATAGACATATATATATAGTGGATATAAATAATAATGGGCGATTGAAATGAGAAAAGGTGTAAATCGCATAAAAAAAACTAGGGCGTCCCCCAGGATTGCTTTCCGTTTTCGAGACGGACTTCGCGTACTTTCATTGCATCGAGTACAAGATTTCCACTTGAACTACCATTAAGTGTTATATAAATCCATTTCGTGGGTATTATATTTTAATGATAGTCCCTTATTTTCATGTAGGGCAATTCTAAACTACATATAGGCATCATGCTCCGATAAAATCCATCCAAAGCCAGCTCTTAACTGACACCAGACTTCATTGATTTTCACATTACACAGAGGGAACGGGACGAATTCTTGTGAAATTCGACCTGGTATACACTCAAGAACTAATTAACATTTAACGGGTGATAAGCTCATTCGTCTTATACGATTATGGTCAATGTCTTTCATTCGAATGCCTTCCATTTTTTACACTTTCGAGGGAGTGCTTTTCACGCTATCTGTGTCTAACATTACCATTATTTAACCACTATAGACGAGCCATGTTAGAAGCTCGTCCGTTCATATAAGTATTTACAATTACATCTTCAATTTTTTTTTCGTTTTAACGATTTGAATTTTTCTACGACTACATAGAACTAGTATAAAATTGAAGTGTTATTTTACAATACTGTACAATTAAAATAACGAATTCGTAACTTATGTTATAATGAGCCTACCCAGATGTCTTCTATGTAATAGTGCGTCGCATACCCACATGGCGTGTAACAGCAATATGAAGGGACGACGCGACATGCTTGCTGCCCTAGGAAAGTCTATGATGATGGACAATATTATGCCGGATTTTAAATCGTTTCCAATTGACGAGTTGAAATACATTGCGCATACTTATACAAGAGAAATACTTGGTTTCAATAAATACAAACCGCTGGTCGCGGCAAAATCGAGTGTACATGTGGACAAGACCATAGCTAAACATTTGTTTACGCCAATTATACTGACACTGACAAAAACTCGTCTAGTGAAAGAGCTAACGCTTCGCTGGAATTACCACAAATTGGTTCGAGAGAAAAAACACACAACGCCCGAATCAGAAGACTGCCCAATGTGTATGGAGTGTATGGTAACACCAGAATGGAACGAACATATGTTGAGATGGGACTTAGTAGACAACCAGTCAACAGACGGAGTAAAGTGTTATGACAACATTATTACCAAATGCCGTCACAAATTCTGTGGTAGATGTTGGGAACTTCATATGAATACAAATGCCAAATACGATGGGGGCGAACAAAAGTATTATATTGGTTGTCCTATGTGCCGAACAAAAATATATCTTGTAAGAAGACAATGACGCAAATTAGATTCGATCGAAAAACAAAACAAAACAAAAAGAATAAACAACTCTTTTTGTTGTATGTAGAGAGAAAATGGCTGATATTCTATTTAATGATCAGTTCGATATAGTAGTATATTATCCTATATTTTCTCTCGACTATATCAATTCCTAAGAGTTATTTATGGGTTGTAATTATATAAACATTGTTACCGTCGTCACGGCATATATATACAACATAAATACAATTGCGTAGAGAGAAAATAGTCAATAAATAAGAACTATTCATAATAATTCATATTTATTTTGATCGCGATTCTCAAGACAAGTGAATTACGAATATTAGATTAGATTTGTCACTATTATCATACACATTATTGGGCTTTATGAGAGAAATTCCTTGCCTCTTTATAACATAATGCTGAATTTTCTGTATTTTTAACTCTCGCACCGGTATATTATACACCCCTTTTCCAACGGTACATGAAATATACTCCATATTAATTACATTCGCTATAGTATCATAGACCAATACTAGAATATTATTATTATCGTCGAGAGAAATGTTCTCGGGTAATTCCGGTATACATTTAATTACCAAATCATTATTTTTATGTTTATAATAAATTTCATCATGCCACAACGGCACATAGTATTTCTCTCCTTCAAAATCTAACATGTATATATTATCCGCCATTAAATCATCCAAATTGGGATTTAATATGATGATATTATCGTTTTCTATTTTTTCATTGATAATATTCTTGATCTTTTCTACCGTTTCACTACTAATATACAATATATGTTGGTAAGTATTAATAAATTCGAAGATTTGAATCGCCTTTTCTTTATCCAAATTTTCAAATAGCTTGATAGACAAATTATGACAATCCCCTATAATGGTTCGTATGATGGTTTGTACATCTGGTTGATTGTTTGTAAAGAACGAAGAGAGAAAATCGGCAAACAATGAATTATAATCACCATTTTCATCCACAGAAGGCAATTCTTTATTTTCTTCTAAGAAAGTATTCAAATAATCATATGACGCATGAATTTCTTTGAATTTGGTGGCATAAAATTGGTCAATGTCGGGAACATGCTTATCCGGATGATATTTCAAAGCGAGCATTCTATATTGTTTTTTTAACTCGACGAGAGAAAATGGGCTTGTTAATTGTAGATTTAAACAAGCTTGATTAAAATCCATGTATTTTATTTATTAGACTATATAGATAATTCTCTAAATGATAAATAGGTCTATAATTATTATTGTAAAACTGTAATAGCTGGAATGATTCTAGATACATGGCATCAATTATTTCCGGAGCAAGAACACGACTCGCAATTATTTTTTTCAATAATAAAAAAACAACGCGACCTACCTCCATGTGATATATAAATATATCATAAATCATATCTCTAAAATGAACACACTTCAGAGTATCTGGCGCATCAATAGCAGAATATAAAGTATCTACATAGCTATTTACATTTGCTGTAAGGGCAACTGTATCAGTCATAATATTTTTTATATTTGTGATATTGTCTACATTATAAGAGGGTGGCAACTTTTTCCCAAGAATTTTATTATAATTTAATTTTTTGGGACGCGGAATAGAGAGAATATGAAAATTATTAACAATATTATCTGGAATAAATGAAACGCTCTCAGTAATTACTATATATATCAAATTCACATTTGTATTGTTCGGTTGAATATAACTATAAAATGAATCTAATAATTCACTGTGGATTTTGTGAAAATTTTTACACACAATAATACCCGTTTTATTTGTTCGCGCCGACAATACATCAATAATATTTGTGTATATATCATTCCATAATAATTTCGAGTTACATCCTAGTAGCGCCATGTCGATTTCAAAATGGATATCACTAATTTTAAAATAGTAATTCAAGCTATTACATACGACGGTCATTTTTTTTTCATATTTTAATTCGCTTGGACTATATCGCTTAATCGCAGATAACATTTGCGTATATTTACCTACACCAGCCGGACCATAGAACATAACATGTTTTAAATCGTTAATATCCGTTGGAAAGGAGTCGAATACAGTTTTTAATGTTGGATGTAATGATATTTTGTTTGATGATTGAATGTAATCATCAAAATGAGTCTCTAAAAACTTCATATAATATATAAGACATGAAATCTTTAATTATTAATGTAAATAAGTAAATATATTACTTTACAAAATAAGAATAAAGATAGCACAACATATATAATTATCATATGAATCTTGTTATAAATGAAAACCAATTTGACATATCCAAAATATATTACACACAACCTATTCAAAACATAGTTATGGATAACGGACAGTTTGTAAAGCTAATATTTTCAAACGAAAATGTTATGGTATCCGGAATATATTTGCTATTACAATTAAAGATAACACACAAGGAAGCATATTTTAAGAAAATAAAATTAACATACGATGTACATACAAATCGCGATTTATTAAATAAATTATATGAAATGGAAAATCAAATATTAACTAAATATGGTAATTCAAAAAAACATCGAAAAATCATATATGAAACATTCAGTACAGGAATTATTAAATTATTTCCGACTACTGAGCCGATGGTAAATACGCATAATTCGTATATATTAAAAATATCCGGATTATGGGAGAATGATATAGAATGTGGTTTGACATATAAATTGCTATGTATTTAGACCAGTGAGCGGCATTGAGCATCGGTCTAATTTAACCATCGGTGGAAAAATATTTCAAAATAACATACAAAACACCAACAATACTTATATTGATAATGGATAGAAACCATATAAAACTGCTTAATTCACCGACTAGAGCATTCATTACACCACCTGATTTGCCCTCATCCTTTTTTTGTTGTCCTAATAAAAGGTCGATTAAGTATTTTATTATTATTACGAACTGAACTAACATAAAAAATGACGACATATTAGAAAATTGGTAATATTCATCCGCAACGGATCCACTATTTAATTGCTTATAATATACAATATTGAGTGTTAAAATTAATGCGACCACGATAACCGTAACAATAAGCGGCATCGCATTTTTTAATATTACATTAATAAAACCAGATAAACCTTGAGATGTACTATCTCGAGATGATATGGCAAACGATGATATCAATAGTCCGAATAATGATAACAAACAGAACCCATATCCATAAACAGTCGCAGTAGCATAATCGTTAGATGGTTGTCCAAAAAATTTAGGCGCTTGTCCAAAAAACACTTGTACTAATATACCAATAATACACAATAATGAAAAAATTTGTATATCATATGGTAATCGCTTGACTGCTACGAAGTCTGATACTTTATCATCCGATGATGCTGATGATGAAGATGACGCATTTGTTATTAATAATGTTGAGTCTGGTAAAACCCCACCTTTTTGTATTTTTTTACCCCCTCTATGTTTATGCTTCATATAAATTAGTATGTTATTTTTAATTTATGTAATGTAATATAATTTATGTAATATAATTATTCAACAAAATCATTCAATAAAATTATTCATTTTATTCATTAAATTCAATTCAACGAATAAAATAGCAAGTCTCTAATTAGACATTGTCTAAATGTGTAAATGTGTAAGTATTCGTATAAATTATTTCTCATATAATCATATATATGAGTCGATATCCACAATTTAATGTAAATAATGAGCATCAATTGATAAGACGACAAAATACATATGTTCTTGACCGCAAAATGATAACTTTTCATAGTGAAGATAGAGATATTAATAAATGGCCACAATCAAATCATTTTGAAGTAGAATTGCCGACAGCTTTAACAAATGTACAATCTATGAGACTGACTGAAATTCAATTACCGGCAAATCAATATGTATTTAGTAATAACCAACAAAACACGAAATTACAGTTTTATATAATTTTAGGAAATTCTTTCTTGCCTACAGAAGTGTATATTGCTCTATACAATCATATCAATACTCCTTTTACTATAACGATTCAAGAAGGATTTTACAATCCGGATCAAATGGCATACGAGCTCGAAAATTCAATGAACCAAGCAGTAAGTGATTATTTATTAACTGATCCGTCATGTGTAACTGTTGGTGCTACCACATATACAAATTTTAAAGTTCATTATGATACCGTGGGTCAGAGAATGTTTTTTGGAAATACACGCGACAATTTTAGACTCCCATTTAATGTAAAAATAGATTACACTGTACCATGTAGTGCAATTGTTACAGATCACCAACCACCTAATGTTTGGGATCAATATAATAATTGGGGATTACCTGCGTATCTAGGGTTTCAAAAAGCTAATTATAATGCCATAGAAACTAGTGGTAATGTATTATTCAATTATGATGCTAGTAATGTATGGTTAAGTCCAGATCCAAGTGGTGTAGTTCTCTTACCAGGAGCATCTTATTATGCTTATTATGTAGCATCCCCATATACAACATCTTTGTATGGCGACGATGTAATATATATGGAATTCGATAAATTTAATACGATGGACGAGTTGAAACCATATTCGGAAAGAACAAACAACACATATAATAACGATTACAATGGACGTGTAAATTCAGCATTTGCTAAAATTCCTTTAACTGCTGTTAGCCAGTCTAATCAAATAGTAGATTCTAAAAATTTATATTTACAATATTCATTATCCCAGTATAATCCACCGATCGATAAAATAAAAAAGGCAAAATTCAAGTTTCGTTATCATGATGGTCGATTGGTCGATTTCAAAGACAATAATTTTAATTTTACCATTCAATTTAATGTGTTGAAAGACGAGATTGCTCGAGACTATGTTGTTCGTGTACCCGAAGAATAGACACTGTAAATTATTTACTGTAATATGTAATATAAATAGTATTATGCCCATATAAAATTGTCTATCATTATTGTATAAAATATGACAGAACCATACATTCTCGATTGGACAAGGCTGTTGGGTTCAACTTCCAGTGATATTGCCAGTGATATTGCCAATGGTGTAGCAATAGATTCGAACAATAATGTGTATATTACTGGACAAACTGGAGGCAGTTTAGATGGAACTAATGCGGGTGGAAACGACGCATTTTTAGCAAAGTATGACTCTACTGGAACTAGAGTATGGACAAGGCAGTTGGGTTCAACTGGCAGTGATATTGCTTTTAGTGTAGCAATAGATTCGAACAATAATGTGTATATTACTGGACAAACTAGAGGCAATTTAGATGGGATTAATGCGGGCTCGAATGACGCATTTTTAGCAAAGTATGACTCTACTGGAAGTAAAGTATGGACCAAGCAGTTAGGTTCAACTAGCTTTGATTCTGCCCGAGGTGTAGCAATAGATTCGAACAATAATGTGTATATTACTGGATATACCGCTGGTAATTTAGATGGGATTAATGCGGGCTCGGACGACGCATTTTTAGCAAAGTATGACTCTACTGGAAGTAAAGTATGGACCAAGCAGTTAGGTTCAACTGACAGTGATGTTGCCACTAGTGTAGCAATAGATTCGAACAATAATGTGTATATTACTGGATATACCTTTTACAGTTTAGATGGGAATACTACTGCGGGTGAAACCGACGCATTTTTAACAAAGTATGACTCTACTGGAACTAGACTATGGACAAGGCAGTTGGGCACAAATGACTATGATCTTGCCTATAGTGTAGCAATAGATTCGAACAATAATGTGTATATTACTGGATATACCGTTGGTAATTTAGATGGGAATACTAATGCGGGTGATAGGGACGCATTTTTAGCAAAGTATGATTCTACTGGAAGTAAAGTATGGACAAGGCAGTTGGGTTCAACTCGCGATGATCAAGTTTTTGGTGTAGCAATAGATTCGAACAATAATGTGTATATTACTGGATATACATATGGCAGTTTAGATGGTTCTAATGCGGGCTCGAACGACGCAATTTTAGTAAAGTATGACTCTACTGGAAGTAAAGTATGGACCAAGCAGTTGGGTTCAACTACCACTGATCAAGCATTAGGTGTAGCAATAGATTCGAACAATAATGTGTATATTACTGGATATACAACCGGTAGTTTAGGTGGGAATACTCATGCGGGTTCAAACGACGCATTTTTAGCAAAGTATCTAGTACCTCCTCCTCCTCCCGTACCGATATGTTTCCCAAAGGGAACACCGGTCACTACGAACCAAGGGCTTGTTGCGATTGAAAAGTTGAATACGGACATTCATACCATTCGCGGAAAAAAGATTGTCGCCATTACACAGACAAGACCATTGTTCACACATATTGTTTCCATTGAAAAAGACGCACTCGGAAAGAATGTACCAAGTGCTACAACACAAATAAGTAAAGAGCACAGAGTATTTTACAAAGGAAAAATGACGAGAGCAGTCGATCTAATTGGATTGTGTGACAGAGTTGTCGAAATACCATATAATAGGGAAACATTATACAATGTGTTGATGGAAAAGCATAGCCACATGATGATAAACAATCTAGTATGTGAGACACTAAATCCAGACAACATAATGGCAATAATATGCGGTGGAAAATACAATTCAAGCGAACAGAAAAAAATATGCGCGGAGCTAACCAATATAATCAAGGAGAACAATATTCCAGCTTATAGCAAGTTGTATGCTTCTTTGAAGTAAATAAATATATAAATATATATATATATATTATGAACTGTATACCAAAGTACCAATAGAAGTACAAATACACTTATACACGCAAAATAAACAAAATAAAAATACTCTCATTCAGTATTTTTATTTAATGGTTTCATAAAATCACTTATTCTTCTCAACAAATGACACCATTTCGTCAATCGGGCACGTGTTATAGTTTCCTTTAAAACCGACTAATTTAATAAATTTCGGCTTTGTCATACGATGCGTCTTATAAAATATATAATGCCCAAATTTACCATTGCGAATACTAATATCACCATTAATCATTCGCACTACTGCTGTATTTAACGACACCGTATTTTCTATGAGTGGAATAATATCCTCTTCTAGTGTAAGATCGCCAATATCTTTTGTTATTCCATTCAATGTCTTCTTATTTTCGCCCCATGTAATATAATTACCAAATTTTCCAGATTTTACAAATACATCCTCACCCTTATATTTACCTATGCTTTTACTGGATGCCGTCTTGGATTCCACAATATCTTCCAATTTATATTGATTATTTTTCAACTTATCAATATCAATATCCTTCTTTACATTTAAGAAGGAGGCATTCTCACCAGTACCAGATTTAATTACCGGTCCATATTTACCAATCATATAAACATGTTCTTCATCAATCTTAATAACTTGTTTATCTTCATCACCCAATTCCTTCGAGCATTCATTAATATCGGCTAAACAATCTCTACATATATGATGCCACACTTTATTTCCTTTGGCAATATTGTCCAAATCCATCTCCATATTTTTCGTGTATTCATAATCAAACAATTTTTCAAAATGCTGTAATAGAAATTCTAATACTAACACACCAAGAGGCTGAATTACCAATTTATTTTTTTCGTTACCAAATTCGCGTTCATCTTCAATTTCAGCCAATTCATCTTTTACTAATTCATAATCAATACATTTGATTTTTTTCCCCTTGACATCATCCTTTTTAACATAACCACGCTCTTGAATTTTTTCGATCAAACTTGAAAAGGTAGACGGCCTACCAATACCATTTTCTTCCAGCAACTGGACAAGTTTGGCTTCTGTATAATGCGACTTTAAATCCTTAACACTTACTTTGGCCGTAATTTTATTATAACTTACGACAGCATTATTTTTAATTGTTTGGAGGAATTGAAACTCTGGATTTTCCTTATCATATCCTCTCACTATCTTCCACCCCGGAAAATTTACCAATTCCGTGCTATATTTATACTCTTTCTCCATTGGAGCACAAATTGCCGCACTAATAGATTGATATAATGCCGGACTCATACAACTTTCTACTGTAACAGACCAAATTAAATTATACATTCGCCGCTCTTTGGAAGAAAATGTCTCGCCAATCGTTTCGCATGTTACATCAGTTGGGCGAATCGCTTCGTGTGCTTCTTGCGCACTAGTTTCTTTTTCATCATTCTTCTTAGACTTCGATTTTTTTTTCGGTTTTTCTACACTGCGCTCACTTAAACGAGTGACCTCCTCATGTACATATTTATCGCCGTATTTATCTTTAATAAAATCGCTGGCTTTTTCAATAAATTCCAAACTATAGGTTGCGCTATCCGTTCTCATATAGGTAATAAACCCGGATTCATATAATTTTTGACAAATAGACATGGTTTCTTTTGGTGAAATATTCAATTCACTAGATGCCTTTTGTTGTAATAAACTAGTCGTAAACGGTGTAGGGGGGTTTTTTGTAGTTTGTTTTGGTGCCGAGCAAGAATATACATGTTTATGTTCAACTGATGCTTCTAAGAATTGTTCCATTGTATTGGTAGTCGTATTAAATCCAATAATTTCGAAACTATGATTGAGTGAAAACCCCAAGTTCATTTGGCTGAAATATCCGGTTGTATTATACACCTTTTTTCCGGGAGATTCATCAATCTCTTTTTGATTGTCATAAACCAGTCGTAATGCCGGCGTTTGACATCTACCAGCTGAAAGTCCGGTTTTCGAATTGCGCGAAATATGTGTCCACAACATGGGACTAATTTTATATCCAACAATTACATCCAATATTTGTCTAGCTTGCTGGGCATATATAACATCCATATTTAAACGGGTAGGATTTTGAACGGCCTTTGTAATCGCGTCTTTGATAATTTCATGGAAAACAATTCGCTTCGTAGTAAGTGGTAAACGAAATACTTGACAAATATGCCACCCGATAGCTTCTCCTTCGCGATCATCGTCTGACGCCAGTAATACTTCCTTTGCGCTTTTAATCATTGTGCGAATTTTATTGATTTGTTGCGCTTTAGATTCCATTGGCTGAAATGTTGGTTTGAAATCATTTTCAACATCTATATTTTTCATACCCGGTAGCTCTTGAATATGGCCAAAACTAGCTATACATTTATAGCCGGAACCGAGATAGGATTCTATTTTTTGACATTTTGCTGGGGATTCTACAATTAATAAGGTGTAGGACATACTATATAACTAATAAAAATATGTTTATATAGTATCAATTTTAAATATCATTGTAATCAAGCGACCATAATAATGGTAACATAATATAATTACATTCAATCTTGTTTTTTCTTAAAATCACGCCATGAAATATTTTCAACGGGTCTCGCTTTTTCAGTATCAGCATCAGCACCAGCATCACCGTTTAATTTTTCGGCCTTTCTTAGAGCACTATCGATATATATTTCTTTTAACAATTTACCAACTTCAAACGAACCTTCATGTTGGTCAAGTGCGCCTTCCTCGATCGCATGTAATACGTTTAATAGACGCAATAAAATTTTCAAATCTATTTCATCCTTTTTTACCTTGTTAAAAATGTCAGTATAACTATTGAATAAAAATTGGCAACTGCTCACACAAATTGAATCAAATTGGTCTGGGTTAGTTTTAGCCATAGAAGAATGCTGCTTTTTTAGTTTTAATAATAATTCAACATCCTCTAGGATTTTTGTACTATGTTTTAAATTGCGTATTAAATGAGTAGTATTTTCAGTATCATTCGCTTGAATCATTTTCTGTAAGTTCAATCTCTCTGAATCGTTCATTTTATTATGTATAGAATTAATTAATTCGTTTTAAACTTTTTCTATATTAAATATATAACACAGAATGTCTTCTTCTAATTCAGCACCATCGTCTAAAACTGGTGGTACGGGTGTTATGCCCGTTGAAACCGCTCCCATGGATGGGACATCACCTAGAGACGCTGCTATAAATTATAGAAATCAACAGATAGCTAGCCAATCTCAAATGAATAAACAATATAGTGGTGGCAAAAAACGAAAGTATAGAGGAGGAGGCAGTGTAGTACCACAATTTAGTATTCCTGGCCCACAAGTAAGTTCTGGTGCACAAAATCCTAATGGTGCGAGTGTCAGTGTAAATACTGCTCTAACACAAGGGGGAGCAAACGCCGCATGTGATAAATGTATTGGTCCCGCGTCAAGCAGTGCTATCTGCCAAGGACCACAATGTAACCCAAATGCTACTATGAAAGGTGGCTGTGCTAGTTGTGGTGGTGTAATGCCATTTGGGCAATCATGGAGCTTTTTATCTGGGGGAAAGAAATCTAAGAAGTCCAAGAAGTCCAAGAAATCTAAGAAATCTAAGAAATCCAAGAAATCTAAGAAGTCGAAAACATCCAAGACATCCAAGAAATCCAAGAAGTCCAAAAAATAAATATTTTTTTCTACAAATAAAATAACAATATAAAGTAGTATGAAGTCGTCCGATATTACTTTATCTATATTCATAATATTGGTATTTATAGGATTATATTTTTACAATATTTTAGCAGTCGGAATAAAAAGAATTCAAGATAATTGGACTGAGTATAGATGTAACCCAATGATTATGCCATTTGCTGGTACATTTGGTCATAATGTAATGTCGAATTTTACACATTGTATACAAAACACACAAATGGATTTCATGGGTTATTTACTACAACCACTTAATTATTTGATGTC
>JACCDO010113859.1_pt1 | contig 15159 bp, 10 predicted proteins | sample 7446101 | NCBI WGS metagenome assembly JACCDO01 (sample SAMN15323440, study PRJNA562643) | freshwater metagenome | isolation source: river surface water | place: USA:Blue River Watershed | collected 2017-08-16
ACAACGCCCGAGGTGGTCGTGCGCGCAAAGGCAAGGCGGCAGACCTGGGCTTCAAACCCACCGAGGTGATTCGGGTTGAATGAGCTTAAATGCCTAGGCCCTCACCCCAACCCAAAAGCGTCATCACACCCAACAGGGCAAAGATCGCTGCGGCGGCACGGTGCACCCAAACCATGGGAATGCGGCCCGCCAGTTTTTCGCCCAGATGAACCGCGGGGACGTTGGCGATCAACATGCCCAAGGTCGTGCCCAGTACCACCACCCAAGCTGGGTCAAATCGTGCAGCCATGGCGACTGTCGCGATCTGGGTCTTGTCGCCCATTTCAGCCAAGAAAAAACTCAGCAGAGTGGCACCAAAAACGCCCAAGCGGTTGGCGATGCGCAACTCGTCTTCTTCAATCTCGTCGGGGATCAGCGTCCAGATGGCCATGGCCAGAAAAGAAACGCCCAAAACCCATCGCATGATCGATGGCCCCACCTCTTGCATGATCCATGCCCCCATGGCGCCTGCAATGCCATGGTTGACCAGCGTGGCCACCAATATGCCCGCCACGATGGGCAGGGGTTTGCGAAAACGCGCAGCCAGCAAAAAGGCCAGCAACTGGGTTTTATCGCCGATTTCAGCCAAGGCCACCACGCCGGTGGAGACGAGAAAAGATTCCATGACGCTTTGAATAAAAAATTGTCGCAGCAGATTGTGCCTTGACGGTGACCCAGAACTTTTCAGGGTCTCGCCATGGATGTGAATCAAAGGCGAATTCTGATCGCCACAGCTGTTCAGGCCAAAAAACGCAAGAGGTGCTCAGCAATCAACCCGGGTGCCTCGCGTTGCGGAAAGTGACCAATCTCTGGCAACACGTGGCGTTCATACCGACCTTTGAAATAGTGCGCTTTGCCCTCTGAAGAGGCTGGCGGGTTCACCCCATCGGCTTGGCCATGCAACATCAGTGTGGGCACGTCAAGAACGGGTGCAGGGTTCAGGGCCAGATCGTCTTGCTCATACACTGGATTGCCGGGCGCATGGCCCCAGCGGTGGGTGTAGGAATGCAGTGTGACTTCAGGCCAATCGGGGTTATCAAAGGCCAGCGCGGTCGCCTCGAATTCCGCGGGGTCGTACCAGCCCGCTGGTGCCCAGGTGTCCCACATCACTTGGGCGAATGCCTTTCCATCTTGCCTGACTGTTTTTTGGCCACGGGGCGTGGCCATGAACCAGTGGTACCAATAGTTGCGCACTTGCTCCAGGGTCAGCGCTTGATCGGCGGTGTTGGTGCCATAGCCCGAACTCAGCAAGACCAAATGACTCGCCACACCTGGCCGCAAGCCGCAGGCGTTGGCCACGGCGCGCGCACCCCAATCGTGTCCAACCAAAACGGGTTTTTGCAAGCCTTTGGCGTCGATGAATTCCAGCAGGTCTCTTCCCAAGGCAGCCAGTTGACCGCTTCTTGGTGTGTCGGGTTTGAGGAATTGAGTGGGACCAAACCCCCTCAGGGCAGGAACAATCACGCGCCAACCGGCAGCCACCAACAAAGGGGTGACGCCTTGCCAGGTTCGGGTGCTGTCTGGCCATCCGTGCATCAGAACGATGGGGCCACGGCCATTGGGATGGTGATCTTCATGCGCCACCCTCAACCAAGGGGTATCGACAAACTGCCACGGCATGTCAGACCTCAACGATCATTTCGATTTCCACGCACGCGCCCATGGGCAATTGCGCCACACCAAAAGCGCTGCGTGCGTGCGCGCCTTTTTCACCAAAGACCTGGCCGATGAGTTCGCTGCACCCGTTGGTGACCAAGTGGTGTTCGGTGTAGTTGGGTGCCGAGTTGACCAAGCTCATGAGTTTGACGATGCGTTTGACGCGATCGAGGTCGCCCACGGCGGCCTTGAGTGTGCCCATGAGGTCGATGGCTACTGCGCGCGCGGCTTGTTGGCCTTCGGTCGTGTTCATGTCAGTGCCGAGTTGCCCCACCCAAGGCTTGCCATCGCGGCGGGCAATGTGACCACTGATGAAAATCAGTGAGCCGGTTTGAACAAAAGGCACATAGGCGGCAGCGGGCTTGGCCACGGGGGGCAGTTCAATGCCCAGGGCTTTGAGTTGTTCTTGCGCAGTCATGGCTTTCCTTCCATTTGGTCAATCAAAAAGAGCAATTGTGGGTCATGCCCGATGAGCTGGGCGTCACTTAAGAAACCAGTCTTCATGCCGATTCGTGGGGCATGATAAAGACCTTTTATCGCTTGGCGGGGGTTTTGGCCGTGGTCGGACTGACTGGGACGGGGGTTGCCCGTGCGGAATGGTCCGAACTGCTCAAGGACGATGGACTCACCGCATTTTTTGACAGCCAGTCGGTGGCGCGTCAAAGCGTGAACCGTTTCGCTTGGGTCCTGGTTGATCTGGCCGAGCCGACCAAAGTCAACGACAAGGATTACGCTTCCCGCATGGAGCGTTGGCGGGTGGACTGCAGCAAGGACACGGCGGCAGTGTTGGCTGTGAGTCTTTTTGAAAAAGCCCAAGGCAAGGGCAAAGAGCTCGTGGCGCTGGATGCGCCCGATTGGCGAAGAACTGGCAATGCGATTCGCCCATTCACCTACGTCGCTTTGCTCAAGCGACAGGTTTGCCCTTCATCGGATCAATTGCCTTCGGGTTGAACGCGGTGATTCACCGAGTTCAGTGGACTTTGTTCTGAACGATTCAACCTAAATTGCGTGCGACATGGGCGAAGACCGCCCCGAGACGTCGCATGCCACCACAGCCCATTTGGGTCACCCCCATCAGCTTTGCGGTGATCCTGGCCACCGCCTTTCACTTGCAACTTGACGCATTGCCACCCGACTGGGTGGTGGGGCTTGTCGCCGTGATTTCGGCCTGCGCCGCTTTGCTGGGTTTTGGGTTCATGCAAGCACCCACCGGGCTCATGGCTTGGGGACATCCTGGCCGCTGGCGGCTCAAACTCGGGGTGCACCTGCTGATCTGTGGTCTTGTACATCCCGCATGGGGGTTGGCAGGTTTGACTTGGGCTTGGGCCACGTACCGCGCCAGCCAAATTCAATCGCTGGCTTTGCCTGAGGTCTGGGAAGGGCAGCGCGTGATTGTGCAAGGCCAAGTCGTGTCCTTGCCAGAGCGCACCGAGCATGGCTGGCGCATGCGGGTCCAGGTGCATGCGATGACCTCAATCGCCGATCCCACGCGAGCTGCCCCCGCGATTGAAATGGTGAGCTTGTCTGTGCCCCATTCCAAGGAGCTCGATGGCCAAGACCAAACTTGGGATGCAGAACCTCAGGTATCCCAGATTCCTAGAGTGGGTGAGATTTGGCGATGGACGGTGAAACTCAAAGCCCCTCACGGCCTCTTCAACCCACATGGCGATGACGTCGAGTTGAGGGCCTGGGCGCAAGGCATACAAGCCTGGGCCACACAAAGTCAATCGGTACGCCAAGCGACTTCTGAGCGGACATCAGCTGCCACATGGCACCCCTCAAGCCCATTAAGGCTGTGGGTTGAGCGCTGGCGAGAGCAAGTGCGAGACCGTCTGATGCGAGACCGTACCGAAGAGGACGCCCCAAACCTTGGAGTCGTGGTGGCCTTGGTCTTGGGCGATCAATCGGCGATTGCAGGTTCGGACTGGAAGCTGTTCAGGGCCACAGGCATCGCCCATCTGATGAGCATTTCGGGTTTGCACATCACCGCTTGGGCACTGATGTGCGCAGCCCTGATCCGGCGCTTGTGGCGATTCTCAGATGCAAGAGGCTGGGCTTGGAGTCTGCATTGGCCAGCTCCGCATGCAGCGGCAATCCTGGGTTTGATGGCGTCATGGGCCTATGCCTTGTTCAGTGGCTGGGGTTTGCCCGCACAACGCACGGTGTTCATGTTGGCACTTGCAGTGGTTTTGAACATCCAAGGTCATCAATGGCCATGGATGAGCCGCTGGTTGGGCATAGCAGCGGTGCTGGTCATCTGGCAACCCTCGGGTCTGATGCAGCCTGGTTTTTGGTTGAGCTTCTTGGCCGTGGCTTTGTTGTTGGCCGAAACCCCTAGACCTCCATCGCGGACTTCAGGGTGGCGATCCATGCTGCAAAATTGGATCGACGGGGTGCGCATTCAATGGCGGCTCACCCTGCTCATGCTCCCCCTGACTTGGGTGATCTTTGGCACGGTCTCTTGGGTTTCTGCATGGGTCAACCTTTGGGCCATCCCTTGGGTCTCATTGGTGATTCTGCCTTTGGCGGTGGCGAGTGTCTGGATGGATTGGGCCCTGACTTGGGCGCAGCATGCGGTGGGGGCCATGCGAGCGGTGCTTGAAGTCATGGCCAGTTGGGATTGGGCACTGGGCTCGTGGCCTGCAGCAGCGCCTTGGCAAATGGGTTTGGCCGTTTTGGGTGGCATGGTCATGGCTTGGCCCACTTGGCCTTGGCGCTGGCGAAGTCTGGGCCTTGCCGCTGTAGTGCCTGCACTGATGGGCGTGCGCACGCCGTCACCGCCTTGGGGTGAATTGCAGCTGATGGTGGTCGATGTGGGTCAAGGCCAAGCGGTGGTGATTCGCACCCAACACCAAACCTGGCTTTACGACGCAGGGCCTGGTCTGGCCAATGCTTGGAATGCGGGCGAGCAAGTGATCATCCCCTTGCTCAAGGCCAAGGCTTGGAGCCTTCAAGGCATGATCCTGAGCCACGCCGATGCCGATCACGTCGGCGGTGCTGCGGCCTTGCTGAAGACCTACCCCGAAATGCAGTGGGTGGGTTCATTGCCCAAGGATCATCCTTTGCAAGGATTGCGAGCAGGGCAAGCTTGTCGCGCTGGAATGCGATGGTGGGTCGATGGCGTGCGCTTTGAGGTGTTGCACCCTGTCCGTTACGACGCAGTCAAAGCCACCAATCGCAACAGTTGTGTGCTCAAGTTGCAAGCCGCTTCGGCATCGGTGCTCTTGACGGGTGACTTGGAGTCGCGCGATGAAACCGCATTGGTCCAATCGGGCGCAGCGCTCAAGTCAGATGTCTTGTTGGTGGGACATCACGGCAGCAAGACCTCAAGCACCCCGGCGTTTTTAGAGGCGGTTCAGGCTCAATGGGGATTGGTTCAATCGGGCTATCTCAATGCCCATGGTCATCCTCACGAGTCGGTCTTGAAGGCCTTGAACCAAGCGGGCTTGAAGGTCAGGTCATCGCCAGCGTGTGGGGCCATGCATTGGCAGTCGATCCAAGCCGATGAAGTGCTGTGCGAACGCGACTTGCGACGCCGGTATTGGCATCACAAGTTGCATGAGGTCGATCAGCGCGAATGAATCACCAAGCGCTGTTCAGGCTTTGGCTTCGATCACGCGTTGGTGAATGTGGGCCAAGGCTTCGTCCACTTGGTCGATGAGGATCAGGCACAAGTCTCCTGGGGACAAACGCTCAAGTGCGCGGTCGATGGCACTGAATTCGCCTCGGATCTCTTCGACATTGCGAGTGAGCTTGGCGCCTTTGAGGCCATCGCGCAGCAAGGCGATGACTTCGCCGTCTTGGCGACCACGTTGACATGCGTCTTGGTAAAGAATGACCTCATCAAACGCATCGCCAATCAGTCGGGTTTGCTCGCGCAAATCCTCGTCCCGACGGTCTCCTGCCCCGCTGATCACCACCATGCGGCGCTGGGCTTTCATGTTGCTCACGGCCTGGATCAAGGCTTTGATGGCATCGGGGTTGTGGCCGTAGTCGGCAATGAGGGTTGCGCCCTTGTAGTCAAAGACATTGAATCGACCCGGTACTGCTCGGTGGTCGCTGACAAAACTGGCCAAACCCGCAGCGATGTGTTCCCAGCTGACTTGACTGGCCCACGCGGCAGCGATCGAGGCCATGGCGTTTTCAACCTGAAAGTCAATCGAACCGCTGTGTGTGAGTGGAATATTGGAGAGGGCAAAACGCATCTGCATCTTGCCTTGCATGGCCACAATTTCATCGTCTTCCACGAAGACCACACGCTTGCCTTGAGCGCGATGGGTGGCAAGCACAGGGTGATGTGAGTCAATCGCAAAAAAAGTGACTTCGCCCGGGCAGTGCGGCGCCATGGCCACGACGATGGGGTCAGAGGCATTGAGCACCGCCATGCCGCTGGTGGCCACGTTTTGCACGATGACTCGCTTGAGCACGGCGAGGTCTTCGACCGTGGTGATGTAGTTCAGGCCCAAGTGATCGCCCATGCCGATGTTGGTGACCACCGCCACGCTGCAGCGGTCGAAGGCTAGGCCCTCACGCAACATGCCGCCTCGGGCTGTTTCGAGCACGGCGGCATCCACATCGGGGTGCATGAGCACATTGCGCGCACTGCGTGGCCCAGAGCAATCGCCGGTGTCAATGATGCGACCATTGACGTTGACGCCATCGGTGTTGGTCATGCCCACGCGCAGGCCACTGGTCCGCAGCAAATGGGCCGTCAGGCGAACGGTGGTGGTTTTGCCATTGGTACCAGTGACGGCAATCACTGGGATGCGACCGTCTTCACCCGCTGGGAACACCGTGTCGACGATGGCCTCGCCGACTTGGCGGCCTTTGCCAAAAGAGGGCCTGAGGTGCATGCGCAGACCAGGCGCAGCATTGACTTCAACAATGCCGCCCGATTGATCTTCAAGAGGTTTGAGCACGCTTTCGCAAACCACGTCTACGCCACACACATGAAGCCCTACCATTTGCGCAGCGCGCACGGCGCATGCCGCCACTTGAGGGTGTACTTCATCGGTCACATCGGTGGCCGTTCCCCCTGTAGAAAGGTTGGCGTTGTTGCGAAGGATGACGCGCGCCCCCTTGGGTGGAATGTCGTCGGCCTTCCAGCCCTGATCGGCCAGGCATCCCAGAGCGATGTCATCAAAGCGGATCTTGGTCAGCGGTGTGGCGTGGCCGTCGCCCCTCAAAGGATCGGTGTTGACTTGATCGACCAATTCGCGAATGGTGGCCTTGCCATTGCCAATCACTTGAGGTGGTTCGCGCCTTGCTGCGGCCACCAAACGGTCGCCCACCACCAGCAGGCGGTAATCGGCACCGGGCAAGTAGCGCTCAACGATGATGCTGTCGCGAAAGCGTTTGGCATTGCGAAACGCTTGCACCACCTCTTCTTCGCTGCGGATGTTGACCGTCACGCCTTTACCCTGATTGCCATCCAAGGGTTTGATGACGACCGGCAATCCAATGCGTTGTGCTGAAGGCCAAGCTTCGCCCTCTTCTTCGACGATTTCACCCAGAGGGACAGGAACGCCAGCGGAATGCAGCAAGCGTTTGGTGAGGGCTTTGTCTTGGGCAATGGATTCAGCGATGGCGCTGGTTGCATCGATTTCTGCCGCTTGGATGCGGCGTTGCTTGCTGCCCCAACCAAATTGAACCAAAGAGCCATCGGTCAAGCGGCGGTAGGGAATGCCACGTTTGATGGCGGCTTGAACGATGGAGTCGGTTGAAGGGCCCAAGCGCAAGTCTTCGTCCAATTCGCGCAGTTGGGCGAGGGCAGCTTGTGCGTCAAAAGGCGTGTCGGCGATGGCCGAACGGCACAAGGCCTCTGCCAGGTTCAAGGCAAGACGCCCCACTTCTTCTACGCTGTATTCAACGACCACTTGATACAGCCCAACTTCCGGGGTCAAGGTGGAGCGGCTGAAGGTGACTTGGCAACCCGCTTCGATCTGCAAGTAAAGCGTGGCCGTTTCCAAGGCATGGGCCAAGCTGATGGCGCTGCGTGAATCGATGGCGGTGAACATGCCAAGGCCTGGAAAGCGTTGTCGCATGCGGGCTTCGATTTCAGCGGGCAGCACAAGCTCGGAGGGCGATTCGCAGCGGACCAATGCTTCGATGGCAGTGTGTCGAGACCAGAGGTTGGGGCCGCGCAGTGCGCGGATGCGTGAGATGTCCATTAGGCATTGACGCGGGCCAACTGATTGGCCACACGAAGAGGAGGTTGACCGAAATTCTTGAGGCCTGCCCGGATGAGGGCTGGGCTGATGTCCAGCGCCCAAGAGCTGGCGCAAGCGGCCAGCAGGGTGGGCAAATTGACCTTTTCCTGATTGATCAGGCGGGCAATCGCCGCCATGCCAAGGTTGAAGAGCACCGTCACTTGATCACCGCGAATCAGAACCACTTCGTTGTCGATGATGGACACGGTGCGACGACCTTTTTGACGGTGAGCCACCAGCACCGGGTTGTGGGCATCGGGTGAGTAGAAGATGACTTCGCCATCGCAGAGATCGGCGAGTTCAACCACTTTGGCGTCGTCTGCGTTGAGCACGGCGGCGCCGTCAGAGAGGATCACATCCACCTGAGTGCGAACCACATTGCGCAGCTGTTCTGGTGTTTTGATGTCGTGCGATTCAAGCCCTTCTACGCTGCAGCCGTCGGTCACCACGCCCAGGCGACAACGGTCATAGGGCAGGCCATCGTCGAGGATGTGGATGGCGCGGGTTTCGATCACGGCCGCTTCGATGTTGCGGTTGATCAACAGGGTTTGTGCTTCATCGAAATGCGTGGCGTCGCCAGATCGGATCTTGGTTTCGTTGATGAACAGGCCATTGCCACAAGCCAGGCCGGTGTGCGCACCGTTGAGGTGAACCAACCAAGCAATGAGGTGCGACAACTGCGTGGTGGACTGAGTGCCGATCACACCAATGATGGGGATACGGCCATTGTCATTGGCCTTGAACAAATGGTCGGCAATGGCCTGGCCCACTGGGCGGGGTTTGCCATGCTCTGGCTTGAGGTGCATGAGCAAACCAGGGCCCGCATTGACTTCAACGATTGCACCGCCTTGCTCTTGCAGCGGACGGGAAATGTCGCTGGCGACCAGATCAATGCCAGCTATGTCCAAACCCACCACACGCGCTGCCAAGCACACTGTGGCGGCCACTTCGGGATGTACCAGGTCGGTGACGTCATGGGTCATGTTGCCGTTGCGCTGGATGATGACCCGACGTCCTGCCTCGGGCACGCTGCTGGGCTGCAGGCCTTGGCGTTCGATTTCAAGCACGGCGTTATGGTGCTCTGACAAACGGATGGTGTCCAGCGGAAAGTCTTCTTCTTCGCCACGGCGAGGGTCAGAGTTGATTTGGATTTCAATCAACTCTTCCACCGTGTGCTGACCATCGCCCACCACAGTGGCCATCTCGCCTTTGGTCGCGGCCACCATGCGGTCACCAACGACCAACAACCGGTGTTCTTCACCCAGAATGAACTGCTCAACCATGACCTCGCTGCCCTCTTTGTCGGCGACGGCATAGGCAGAGCGGATGTCGGCTTCGTTGCGCAAATCAAGGGCAACACCGCGGCCATGGTTGGCGTCGCTGGGTTTGACCACCACGGGCAGGCCCAAGGATTGGGCAATGTCCCAAGCCTGATCAGGCGACTCAACCACTTGACCCTGAGGAACAGGCACACCGCACTGTGAGAGCAGACGCTTGGTGAGGTCTTTGTCGCTGGAGATGTTTTCGGCAATGGCGCTGGTTTTGTCCGTCTCTGCCGTCCAGATGCGACGTTGCTTGGCCCCATAGCCCAGTTGAACCAAATTGCCATCGGTGAGTCGAATGTTAGGAATGCCACGGTCGGTGGCGGCATCAACGATGCTGGCGGTGCTTGGACCCAGGCACAGGCGGTCAACTTTGTCGGTGAGTTCAGCCACCACTTTGTCGAGATCAACTGGGGTGCCATGAATGCAGGCCATGACGATGTCGCGAGCGGCTTCCAAAGCGGCGAGCCCCACCTCAGGCTGGCGGGTACGGATCACCACTTTATAGACACCCCGCTGGCTGGTTTCTCGCGCTTTGCCAAAACCGGTTTGCATGCCAGCGAGGTTTTGCAACTCAATGGCCACGTGTTCCATGATGTGTCCCGGCCAGGTGCCATCGGCCAGGCGCAACAAAAAACCGCCGCGCTCACCCACGCCACAGCGGTGTTCAACCAAACCGGGAAGCAAGGCTTGTAGCCTTTCATTGAAACCGGGCAGGGTGTTGGAAGGATGATCTTCGAGTGGGCCGATGTCGACCCAGGCTTCGACCACGGGACGGTAAGTCCAGATGCTGGGGCCGCGCAAATGACGGGTTCGCAGAATGCGGATGTCAGGAAACTTCATGTTGGATGGAATCAAGGTGCAATCGAGGGAGTAGACGGTTGATGGCTACAATTCAAGCCATATTTTTGAATCGATCCTTTCACTGAACTCCCCCCTTATGAAATCCGATTGGTTGGCCAGCGACCGCAGGGCATTGCCCGAGAAATGGCGCCACCAGTTGGCTGCCCAACTCCAAGACCAGGAACAACTCGTTGCCTGGATGGAACTGGATTTGGACCAGCACCTGAATTTCTCGCAAGGTGTTCTCATTTTGACAGCATCAAGAGTGCTTTTCGGGGTGCAGGATTCGAATATTTTGGGCAAGGACACCCACTGGGAAACGCTTGTCCTCAAGCCGAGGTTGACTGCACAACTCAGCGACCACGCTGGTGTCTTGTGGTTAGAGGTGTTTGAAGGCAGCCAAAGGCTTTCAGCTTGGCGAGCCACTTTGGGCCTTCACGCTCAGGCCCGGCTTTGGGTCGACGCCTTTACTGCGCTTCTGGCCAGAGCTGAAAAGCCCGCTTCAGGTGAAACCGAAGAAACCCATGCGCGCTGGCATTGCCCCAAGTGTTTGGCACCCTTGGAGGGGCCAGACGAAGACTGCGAGCGCTGTGCCAGCGATGAAGAACCCGTCAACCAGCGTGCGGCTTTCTACCGCTTGTGGCGATTTGCAAGGCCTTATCACAAGAATCTCATTTTGGGCTTTAGCCTCACCTTGGCTGCCACCGCAGCCAACATGGTCCCACCTTACTTGACCATGCCGCTGATGGACGAGGTCCTCATTCCTTTCCAAAACGGTCAGGCCATCGACACTTGGCTGGTGGTCAAGTACCTTGGCGGTTTGTTGGCTGCTTCCTTGCTGGCTTGGGGTTTGGGTTGGGCACACACCTACATCCTGGCTTTGGTGTCCGAGCGCATTGGTGCAGATTTGCGCAACACCGCCTATCGACACTTGATGCACATGTCCATGTCGTATTTCGGCGGCAAGCGCACTGGCGACCTCATCAACCGAGTGGGCAGCGAAACCGATCGCTTGTGTCTCTTTTTGTCGCTTCACTTGCTTGAGTTCGCCACCGACGTGCTGATGATCACCATGACGGCCATCATCTTGCTCACCATCGATCCTTGGTTGGCGCTGGTCACCTTGTTGCCTTTGCCCTTCATCGGCTGGCTCATCCATTCGGTGCGTGATCGCTTGCGCGTGGGCTTTGAAAAAATCGATCGCGTTTGGTCCGAAGTCACCAATGTGTTGTCCGACACGATTTCTGGCATTCGTGTGGTCAAGGCTTTCGCCCAAGAAGAGCGTGAAATTCAACGCTTTGAACAAGCCAATCTACACAACCTACAGGTCAACGACAAGCTCAACCGCCTGTGGTCCTTGTTTTCGCCCACCGTGACCCTGATGACCGAATTTGGTCTGCTGGTATTGTGGGCCTTTGGCATCTGGTTGGTGTCGCAAGGCAAGATCACTGTGGGCGTGTTGACGGCTTTCTTGGCCTACATTGGCCGCTTTTATTCACGCCTTGACTCCATGAGTCGCATCGTTTCGCACACTCAAAAAGCGGCAGCAGGTGCCAAGCGAATCTTCGAAATCCTGGATCACGCTTCGACCGTGCCCGAGACCGATCGCCCAGTGCCCATGACCGATGTGCGTGGGCGAATTCAATTGCAGGACGTGGGCTTTCGCTATGGCAACCGACAGGTGATTCACCACCTGACCCTTGATGTCTCGCCCGGTGAAATGATTGGTTTGGTGGGTGCCAGCGGATCGGGCAAAAGCACTTTGGTTAATCTGATTTGCCGGTTCCATGATGTGACCGAGGGCCGCATCTTGGTCGACGGCGTGGACATTCGCGATTTGCGACTTGCCGAATACAGAAGCCACATTGGTTTGGTTTTGCAAGAGCCCTTCCTCTTCTTTGGCACGATCGCAGACAACATCGCTTATGGCAAGCCCGATGCCACGCGCGAAGAAATCATTGCAGCAGCCCGTGCTGCCCATGCCCACGAATTCATTTTGCGATTGCCCCAGGGCTACGACTCTTTGGTCGGCGAGCGTGGTCAAGGCCTCTCGGGTGGCGAGCGTCAGCGCATTTCGATTGCTCGTGCCTTGTTGATCAATCCGCAAATCCTCATTCTGGATGAAGCAACATCTTCGGTGGACACTGAAACCGAGCAGGAAATCCAACGTGCGCTGGACAACCTGGTGAGGGGCCGCACCACCATTGCGATTGCCCACCGCTTGTCTACCTTGCGCCAGGCCGACCGCTTGGTTGTGCTTGAAAAAGGGCAGGTGGTCGAGCAAGGCCAGCACGACGAATTGCTTGCTCGACAAGGGGCCTACTGGCGTTTGCACGAAGCCCAGCAACAAATGCACGAGGCTCAAATGAATCCCCAATCTGGAGTTCAAGATGAGTGATTGGGATTTGCATCGCAATCCTCAGGGCCGTTGGTGCTGGGTGGATTCAAAGGGCGAGCGTCACCAACCTGTGACGGTATCGCGGGCATTCCCCATTTCTCAGGCAGAACAGCTGATTTCCATTTTGGACACCGATGGCCATGAACTGGCTTGGATAGACGACCTCAAGACCTTGGCTCCTGAGTTGGCCCACCGCGTGCGAGAAGCGCTCAATGAGCGCGAGTTCTTGCCCGAAATTGAAGCCGTGATTTCGGTGAGCCGTTTTGTCACACCTTGCGAGTGGACGGTCAAGACCCACAGAGGGGAATCCACCTTTGTGCTTCAAGGCGAAGAGGACGTGCGCCGCATCAAGGGCGACTTGCTCATCGTGAGCGACAAGCACGGCGTTCAATACCTCATCCGCAGTTTGTCTAAGCTGGATCGCGCATCGCGCAAACTGCTGGATCGCTTTTTGTGAGCCAGTCTTAACCGGTTTAAAGCAACTCAAACGCCTTACAAAGGCCAGATGCTCAGGTGTTCGGGCACCACGGCGCGCCATCCCAGTTCACGCTCGATTCGACTGCGCAAGGTGTCGCTGGCTGATGGCTCGCCGTGAACCACATACACCTGATCGGGCGGTTTAGGCATTTGTGAGAGCCAGTGAATGAGTTCGTTGCCATCGGCATGCGCCGAAGCCGAATGGAGTTGCACCACCTCGGCATGGACAGGCACATCCTGGCCGTGTAGCCGCAGTGTTTTTTCACCCGCAGCGAGTCGTGCGCCGCGAGTGCCTTGAGCTTGAAAGCCCGTGAGGATGACCATGTTGCGATGGTCTTTGAGGTAGAGGCTCAGGTGGTGCAAGACGCGTCCGCCTGTGGCCATGCCACTCGCAGCAAGAATGACCATGGGCCCATGGTGACGGCTCAGTGCCTTGGATTGCTCAGGCGTGCGGACCATGGTGGCGACCGTTTCCAAAGCCTTGACTTGCCAATCGGCCAAGCGATGTGCCTCGGGGTGCTCGCGCATCAATTCGGTGGCATTGACCGCCATCGGGCTATCGAGAAACACAGGCAAGCTGCGGGGAATTTGGTTCGACGCTTTAAGGCTGGCAATCGCATGAAGCACGGCCTGCGCTCGGCCCACTGCAAACACGGGCACGACGGCCACGCCACCTCGACTGCAAACGCGGCGCAAGGCTTCGGCCAACTCAGTTTCCATGCCCACAAGGTCGTGGGTGCGATCACCGTAAGTGGATTCGATCACCACCGTGTCGGCTTCAGGTGGACGTTCAGGTGCATGCATGAGCATGTCGTTGCTGCGCCCCAGATCACCGCTGAACAAGACGCGCCGCCCGCCCATTTCAAGCAGCACGCTGCTCGCACCCAAGATATGCCCCGCAGGTCTGAATTCGGCTTTGATGCCTTTGACGGGCTCAAACACGCGGTGCATGGGGTGGGCTTTGAACGACTTCAAGCTCTTGAGCGCTTGCTCTTTGGTGTAAAGCGGCAAGGCAGGATGGTGTTTGGAAAAGCCGTGGCGGTTGGCATAGGCTGCGTCTTCTTCTTGGATGTGACCGCTGTCGGGCAGCAGGAGCGCACACAAATCAACGGTGGCCGACGAGGCGTGCACCTGTCCTTTGAAACCTTGTTGGATCAGCAAAGGCACATAGCCACTGTGATCAAGGTGCGCATGGGTAAGCAAAACCGCGTCCAGGCTGTTGGCTTCCACGGGGGCCTGAGCCCAGTTGCGCAGCCGCAGGACTTTATGACCTTGAAAGAGACCGCAATCGACCAGCAATCGATGCGAATCCCAGCTGACCAAGTGCCGCGAGCCCGTGACCGTGCCAGCAGCTCCAAGAAATTGAATCGTCGCGCTCATGCCGTCGAGTGTATCGACTCAAGGCAAAGGCGAAGGGGTATCAGTTGAAGAAATCGCGGATGCGGTCGGTCCAGCCTTTGTCGCTGGGCGAGTGCTTTTGACCGCCTTTGCGCAAGGAGTCGTCAAGTTCCTTGAGCAATTTGCGCTGGTGCTCGGTGAGCTTGACGGGCGTTTCAACCTTGACGTGGCAATACAGGTCGCCGGCTGAGCTGCTTCGAACGCCTTTGATGCCCTGGCTGCGCAGGCGAAACTGCTTGCCACTTTGGGTGCCATCAGGCAAATCGATGGTGACCGATCCCTTGAGCGTGGGCACCTCCACCTCGCCGCCCAAAGCGGCGGTGGTCATGGGGATGGAAACCTCGCAATGCAAGTCGTCGCCATCGCGCTCGAACACGTCGTGTTTTTTGAGCCGGATTTCGATGAACAAATCGCCGGGCGGGCCGCCGTTGACGCCGGGCTCACCGTTGCCCGAGCTGCGAATGCGCATGCCATCGTCAATGCCTGCCGGGATGTTGATCTCCAGCGTTTTGTGCGTGCGCACTTTGCCTTGACCGTGACATGAAGTGCAGGGGTCTTTGATGATTTTTCCTGCGCCACGGCAATGGGGGCAGGTTTGCTGGACACTGAAAAAGCCCTGTCTCAACTGAACCTGACCTGAGCCGTGGCAAGTTGAGCAGGTCTCGGCCGATGTGCCCGCTTTGGCACCACTGCCGCCGCAGGGCTCGCAGGAGTCCCAGCTCGGGATGCGAATTTGAGAGAGTTTGCCATCGGCCGCTTCTTCCAGCGTGATTTCCATGGCGTAGCTCAGGTCGTTGCCCCGATACACCTGACGCCC
>JACCDO010479892.1_pt1 | contig 15158 bp, 14 predicted proteins | sample 7446101 | NCBI WGS metagenome assembly JACCDO01 (sample SAMN15323440, study PRJNA562643) | freshwater metagenome | isolation source: river surface water | place: USA:Blue River Watershed | collected 2017-08-16
ACTTTTATATTTGTTAATTCTAAAAATTCGCCTAATTTTTTATTATTGTATAATTTACTTGTTTTGTATTCATCTACTGAAATTACTTCAAATCGTTTCATTAATAATTTTGATATACCTTTATTAGGGGTTGGCATACAACCCTTCATTTGATAACTTGAATTAATAGACCAATCACCTAATCCCAATAACAAATTCTTTCCAAATTTCTTTTCTATTTCATTCAACATCGTATGTTCAGCACTTTTAGTTCTACAAAAACGTCTTAAATTTAACTTTCTAAATAATGGTTTCTCATAAAAATCTTGTAGTTTTTTTGTAACTGTTTGTTTTTCTTGTAGATAATCTATAAATTTTTTACTACTTAATGTTCTCTTATTGAATTTTGATAATTTCGTTTCTATTGTAATAATTTCATTGTCATTCTTAGCTTTTTCTGCTAATACAATTTGATTACTTCTTTTTGAATAAGTGTCATTTCGTCTTCTACAATTGCTATAAGAATAATAATTTCCTTCTTCATCTACCATTGTTATTATGTCCTTTTTACCAGGGTCAATACCTATCAACTTTTTACTAAGATGTTTTTCGCATTCATCTCGTGTTAATTTCTCTAATTGTTTAATTTCAAATTCTATATCTTCATCGTATTCTGGAAGTTTTTGTCCATACGTTTTATTATAGAAATCTTTACGAATTAATAATAGATTACAACTTATACCATCTGTTTGAATTTGATTGTAAAATATATAATCTTTATGGTTAAATAATTGCTTGTTTTCTAATTTTAGAATTTCTCTCCAAGCTTGTTTTTGGTATCTTTTAGCATTGTTATTCATCTTGCTATAACCAATTCCATAGATTTCTCTTTTAGTATCATTTATTACTTCTATTAAACCAGACGTGTTTAATGTGATTGTTTTAGGGACATAATTACTTCTTTGGCAAAAAACTTGATAACACTTTTTACCTTGTTCTTCAATATTTCTGTTCAATTGAAGTGAAGTCAGTATGTATTTTTGTGGAGATGACTTGACATTGTAAATCAAATTGTTCTTTTTAATACTGTCTTTTGGAAATAAACTAATTGTATCTTGTATAAATTTATGATATTTTTCATTAGACTTTTCAATCTTCATAGTTATAATGTCATTCTTAATATCTCTAATTTCTTTATTAATATCTTGATATTTAACTTTACGTTCTTCTTTTGTTAATTTGCTATTCTTTACAGCATCAACTAATGGATATCTAATAATAACATTAATGTATTTACATAGATATTTCAAAAAGTGAGTTTTAATGTTGGTTTCAAAACATCTTAACATTTCGTCGTTCAAAATAGGTAAAACATAAGATAAATGACTTGAATTAAGCTTATCAGGATAGATTTTTGAAAATATGTTATTATAAAACGTTGTTATCGTATCACTTGAAACTTTACATTTTCTACCTTTGTTAGAGCCTTGACCAATCAAATTGAAGATTTTAGTGATTAACGCTTTATTAATTTTAGGTAGTTCAACTTTGTTTTCAAACAAATGTAAAACATACAATTTAAGAAATTCATATCCAATAGTAGCAAATTGATTAACTCTTAAAACGGATTCTTCAAACTTAGGTTGAATGATATCAAAATGTTTAAGAACTTTTTTCAATGGAACTTTAATAGTTCTGTAATTAGAACTTATCAAATTTGGGTCAGGTGGTTCTTTCATCTATTATAATATAATAAATGAAAATAAAAAAATTATTTGAACGCACTTAATTTTTTTCTTTTTTTGTTTTCTCATAGTATTCTTTTTGTTTTTGTCTAATAAGTTCTTTGTTTTTTTCATAATGAAGCTTTGCTCTTTCTTTGTTTTTTTCATTGATTTTGTCTTTATTCGCTTCATAATATTTTTTATATGAAGATGAATTAGTATAACTACTTAATCGTTGTTTTAGTATTTCGTTTTCTTTTTTAAGACTTTCTATTTCCGCCTCCATTATTAATAATTTATATTTTATTTTTATATTATAAACGATTAATTTTAAACTCAAAAATGAAACAACATACAGAGGATTATAAATTAACAGCTGTTAGATATTACATAAATAACGAAGATGCTACTTATCAAAGCACTTGTGATATTTTTGAATGTTCGTTAAGAAGTTTAAAACGATGGGTTCAAATTTATGACGAAACTGAAAATTTGAAACGTAAAGATAGAGTAGGTGGTGCTTACAAAGTTACAACTGAACAAGTAAGATTTATAAAACGTGAGTTAAAGAAAACACCTGATATGATAATTAAAGATTTACATATAAAACTAAATGATAAATTTCCTGACAACATTCTTAATAGACAATACATCCACGAAATTATTAGGGATAATAATATAACAAGAAAACGAGCTGTTCATTCACACTTTCCAGTTTTATTTAGAGGACAACCAAGAGATAAAGTAGCAGAAACTAAGAGATTTTTTGATGTAATAAATGAATATGAATTAAAAGATATAATTAGTATTGATGAAACAAGCATCAAACCTGGTATGCTTTTAAGTTATTGTAGAGGAGATTTAGGTAAGAGATGTATATTGAAAACTGACAATAATGAAATTTATAAGAAGTATTCATTAATAGTTGCTATAAGCAATAAGAAATGTATTAGTCATAAAGTGTATGATGAAGGTGCTGTAAATGCTGATAGATTTGAAGAGTTTTTAGAAAGAATATGTGAAAGATATACTGATAAGTTATTTGTATTAGATAATGCTCAAATACACAAACGTCCAAATGTTAGAAGAATAATTGCTGATTCAGGTAATGAGGTGGTTTATACTTTACCTTATTCACCAAGATTAAACCCGATAGAACAATTTTTCAATCAACTGAAACATTATATGAAAGTGGAGAGAGCGATGAATTTAAGAGAATTAAAAGAAAGTGTGAAAAGAGCGTTAGAGAAAGTGAAGAGAGTTCATTATCAAAATTACTTTGCTTACGCATATGATAAAAAACAATTAACGAGATTGGAGAAGAAGCGTTCAACGAAACATAGGTCACCGAAAATTTATAAGTAAATTTTATCTAAAAATTAGTGCCATTTAAAAACCGCAGTGCTCTAAATCAACCATTGAAATTTTAGCATGAATACTACAATATATACCATTTTCTCGTTTGGATAATTAAAACTTGCTCTTTTTCCACATTCTAAGCAACATTTATTCATTGTATTTTTCATAATTTCGGTTTTATGATTTTTACAAAACTTAGGTGGTAACCCATCTATATTAAACGATGCAATTTTACTACACCCATCACTTTTACACTTTGTCATTTTACTAAATACTAAAGTTATTTAATATCAATTTTATTAAGAATTTATTATATTTTTATTTTATATAACAATGGCACAAGTTTTATTAAAAGCGTTTCAAATTTTTTGCGGTATAGGGGGGCAATATATTGGTCCATTTTTAATGCCACTTATAAATCCATTTAACTGGTCTATACTTGTATTGTCTGTATTTTTACCTATATATTTAAGTCCACCAAACGTACTCAATTACGATTATGAAAAAAATGAAAAGAATTCAGGAAAGGCGTTCGGTCTTGCATTCTTAATATATTATATTATATCTGTTATTTTATTCTGTATATTTTACAGAGTCATGTGTGCAGTTTCAGACGCAGTAGATCCATCAAATATGTCAGCATCCAGTGCTGGCAATATGTTAGGAAATTTAACATCACTTGTTTCAAAATTAAAATAAAGTTTTCTAAAAAAAAATGAATATATAAAAACCCATATAATGGTGCACGCTTAACAGATCACACTTTGAAATCAATCTACGATGTACGAACTGAAAACTAACCTTAAAGATTTCCAAAAGACATCTTTAAAGTTTATAAAAACTAAAGAAATTGAGAAAAAATTTGCATTTTTATTCAATGACACTGGAACAGGAAAGACTATAGTTGTTCTTGCATTGATTGTCACAAGTCTTGTTAAATCAACTCTTATTGTATGCCCTCCTGGATTGATATATAATTGGGTTGACGAAATAACAAAACATACTAATATAACTAAAAATGATATCAATATATATCATGGTCCAAACAGAAAAGTACTCAAGAACAAGTTAATAACTATAACATCATATTCAACAATAGCTTCAAAGACTGATACGATAAAAAAACACCATTTCAACAGAATAATACTTGATGAATGTCACAATATCAAAAATATGAAAACATTGAAATTCGAGAGTATTTATCAATTAAAAACAGATAGCAAAATATTGATGAGTGCAACACCTATTTATAATTCATATGATGACGGTATGAGTTACATTAGTTATGTATCTGATTCTGACCACAATAGAATATCATCTATGAAAAAACATGAAAAAATAGAAAATATTAAAATTTTCTTGAACAATCATTCTATACAATATAAGAAAAAAGATGTATTAAAACTACCAAAAAAACAAAATATCAATTTATACGTTGAACAAAATGCAATTGAAAAGGAATTTTACGAATCTCTCAAGTCATACAGTCAAAATAAGATTATAAAAATATTGAACAACATAAAAATATTAAAAAATACAAATAATATAGATAAACAAAATTTACAAAAATTGTTATGCAATTGTATTTTAGTTTATATTTTAAGATTAAGACAAGCATCAAATTCACCATGGATCGTGATGAAAAAATTCAAATGTTTGAAAGGTATAAAAACAATTGAAGACGCTGTTATTAAATTTAATTATTGTAATAACAACAATGATGATTGTTGCCCAGTATGTCTGGAAGAAGTTGACAAATCAATAAAAGCATCTCCATGTGGTCATTCGTGGTGTCATGAATGTAATGAAAAAATGAAGAATTTCAACATAATTACATGTCCTTTGTGTAGACAATATATAAAAAAAAGAGTTAAAATAATTTCAAAAAACACAGAAGATAACGTACAGAAAAATAAAGATGAGGATGATGACGATGATGATGAGAAAATTTTAAAATATCAAACGTCTGCTAAATTTGAAAAAATAATAGAATTGACTTTAAATATAATCAACAACAATCAAAAAGTAATTATAACAAGTTGCTGGGTTGAATCACTTGATATATTGAGACATTTATTTGATTTGAAAGATATAAAATACTGTTATATTTACGGTAAAACAAGTGTTAAAAACAAAAAACAAATAATAGATGATTTTGAAAAAAATAATAAATATAATGTCATGTTTTTATCAATGTTATCAAGTAGCGAAGGACTAAATCTCGTAAGTTGTAATAACATGATATGCGTGGATCTCTGGTGGAATGGTAGCTGTATGAAACAAATAAAGGACAGAATTTATAGAATAGGACAAACACAAGATGTAACTATATATAATACAATTACATCTAACACAATAGAAAAAAATGTGATGGAAATGGTTGTAAAAAAGAATAAAATTTCAAATTATATATATTCAAAAAATATATCAAGCGATTTTGATAAATCATTTTTTGATAAAATAATAAATCTATTGGATTTCTAATTAAATAGAACAATTGTGTTTATATATAGAATCATATTTTACATCTTTATCTAATTTTTTCTCATCAATGAGTTTATTAATTATATCACAAATATTTGCTTTATACGCATTTAAATGTTTTACGTAATATCTTCCTTTATTATTTTTTATATTCATATGATCTTTAAATTTATGAATAACAATAGCATCTACCACTGTTTTAGGTACAGGCCCAGACCCAGTCATCTTACTTGAAACCATATTTATATATGATTTGTCCTTTTTAGTACTTGCTAACAATGAACCTATCTTTATTTCTTTATCTATTGCTTTAATTAATTCTTTAAAATTATATATATATGGTTTGAATTTTTTTTGCATCAATGGAGTATGGTATTTCTCAAATTGAACTAATGCTATTGATTTAAGCAATTCTTCATTATATGGTGGTGGTGTTGAAACTTTTTTAAGTGTACGTGCTGTAGGAGTCAAATGTTCTACGCCGTTTGTAAAATAATAGTATAATACTAAAAATAGAATAGAAACACCTACTATATAATATATCCTATTTTCATCCGTAATATTTATAAACATTTTTAATGTATATAAATAAAAAAAAAATAATTAATTCCATTTATGATTTTTATATGTGTATATTAATTTATTTTCAAAATCATTAATAAATTCTTCGTATTTGCATACATCTCCATTAATAAATAAATCTCTAACATTTCTTTTAGTATCTGCATTTATAAGATTATGTATATTCATTGCTTTATTTACATATTCATCTTTTGTATATGCTACAAAATCTTTTAACTTTGAATTTTTTAATAATGAAGTTGTTACATTTTGAGAATGATAAAATCTTACTGAATCAAATAATGTCAATATAGGTACACCCATCACAAGTGATTCACACGATGTAGTTGTTCCACAATATGGAAATGTATCTAATAAAACATCGACTTCATTGTATGTACTTAAATGATCTGGATAAGTATCTTTATATTCTATTATATGAACTCTTTTTAATATTTCCTTATCAGAAAAATCATCATAAAATTTATTTTTTACTTTTTCATTAGTGAATTCCTTTGTCTTCATTTTAAGTATTGCATTTGGTATTTTTTTCAATATTGTTTCCCATACTTTTACAACTTCAGTATTTATTTTATTATATCTATTAAATGAACCAAAGGTTATATATCCATTTTTAATATATGGTTGCTCCTTCAATTCTGGAAGATCTTCAAATGATAAAGCCGGTTTATAGTTTAAAAAACACTTGTTTAAATATATAAATTTCTCTACATAATATTTTTGACTTTTATCAGAATCACAAAATCTATCAGTTATTCTATAATCTATAGATCTTATACCACTTGAATTAGGATATCCACAATAACTAATTTGTATAGGTGCTGGTTTTAATGCTAATGTATCTAATCTATTGTCGCCAGTGTGTCCAGATAAATCAAACATAATATCAATATTACACGATTGTATTATATCAAATAATTGTTTAGTATCTTTATTTTTAACAATATGCCAATTGACTTTTGGATACATGTTTTCTACATTAATGATTTTTAAACTAAAACAAAATACATTAAATTTATCAGAGTTTATATACTTTAATATGTTTGAAATAAAGTAACTCACTGGATGACATATGAAATCACCTGATATAAAACCTATATTTAATTTTTCATTTTCTGTTTTAATTTTATAATTTTTACAGCTTATTCTATAATCTGATACAACATTGTCATATATTTTATTTATATTCTTATGTAGTTTTGCTATATACATAGGATCTTCAATGAGATGTGATATATAATTCAAATCTAGTAACTTATTCTGGTAGGCTAATGATAATTTTGGTTTGTATTTCAAGGCTTGATTGTATCCGTCTATTGCTCCTTCAAAATCACATTCGTAGCATTTTACAAGTCCCATATTCATATACATACTTGCTAATAACATTTCCTTGTCTATTTGATTAGATGCATATTCTATATTTTTTATACCTTTCATATAATAATATACTGCTTTTTCAGTATTTCTTATTTCTGTATGAATAACACCTAATTGATTTAAAATATCTGGATCTTTATCATTAATTTCATATGCTTTTTCAAAATAATACAATGCTAATTCTCTATTTTGAACTGATGAATATAATGTCCCAATACCATTTAGAATTTTGATTTTAAAATCATTCAACCCTTTTATAATATTATCATCATTATTAGATTTAATTAAAATATCTATTACTCCTAAGGAACATTTATAATGTTTTAACGATTCATCTAAATTATTTAATCTTGATTGTACAAAGCCTAAATTGTATTGTAACTGATAATCACTTGGATTTACAGGAAGAACTTGTTGTAAAAATATCAGATTTTCATTTATGTCATGATTATAAATAGACATATATATAAATATTAATTTAAATAGTTCACATGCATTTTCATTTAATGGATCTACGTCTAATACTTTTCTTAGATGAGTAACAGCTACTTTCAATATGTTTTTTTGATGATCTGTAATTGTTTTTCTAGAAGTATCTAAACCCACTGTTCTAACTAATAAATCAGCACTTATAAGATAAACTTTTGTAAATAATTCCTTATTTCTATGCATTTCAAAATGATTAAAATTATCCAGTTCTTTTATTAATTTTTGTGTTTTTTCCAAACATAATATATATTTTTCATTATCTATTATTTTTTCGTTTATAAATTTTTTTTGTGCTTCTTCATAAATATCTAACAACACTTTGTATTCTTCATCCATTATTACATAAATTAAATATAAATATTATATATATTTAACGCAAAAATTAGAAATATTTTTTATTATTGAATATTAATGTTAAATATTGATAAGCATTACAAAACTATTTTTATAGAAACATTTGTAATGTCACTGGGATTTTCACTTGCTAGTTTTAGTACTTTTATATGTTATTTAATGTTTAAAAATCTATCTAATTTTTTTTCCACAACTATAAAAAAATATATCAAAAAAAAACAAACACAAAAAAAATATATAACTACAGAGACACAAACTGATGATATTTTACAATCCGGTGATAATTCTGATGATATTTTACATTCTGATAAAAATCTTACCATAGAATACTCTGAAATATTGTCAGACACACACAATGAAAATACAGTAGAAAAAGATGAAATAAATATTAATTTAGAAGATAATAAAAATGATATATTCACTCTTTATAAATTATACAATGAATTAAAAGAAAGGATTCAAACTATAGAATGCAATATTAGTAAAGACGTAAGATCATTAAAAATGTTTAATGATACTGTAGAATTATATTTTAAATCAGAATTAGAAAATTCTAAATATGATATAGCAAATATGAAATTAGAATTAGACACTACAAAATCTAGTATTTCAAGCATACACGAAAATATACATAATAACATTACACAAATATATGATAAACTAAATTATATACATCAACAAACTGATGATTATGTTTTCGAAGACTGACTATTTTTATAATATCTCAAACAGCCATTTCTGCTTTTATATAATTATGAGGCATGTACCCTATTAATTCAAAATCTTCGTATTTTATATCTTTCCAATTTTTATATTTTACAGAATCATCTATAACCAATTTTGGCAATGGTCTTAAGTCACGAGACAATTGTAATTTCATTTGTTCTATATGATTTTTGTAAATGTGACAATCATTTGTAGTATGAACAATTATACCTGGTTGCATATTGCATCTCAATGCAAGTATCATTGTTAATACAGAAATTGTTACATTATTATAGCATCCTGCTAAGAAAAAATCATTCGATCTCATTATGAGTTGAGCATTCAAAGTGTTTACTCCATCTTTTTTTTCAACATACCACATGTAAACCATATGACAAGGTGGCAATGCCATTTCAGATAACTGATTAGGATTCCACAAATTGAATAATATTCTTCTACTCATTGGGTCAGTTTTTAAAAGGTTTTCAACATATAGTAACTGATCTATGCCACCAATACTTACAGAATCATCTATATTATTAGTATCAGAATATATTTGATCATAAGGGGCATTATAAAATCTAAGTTGCCAACCATATGATGGTCCTATGATCCCTTCATCATATTTCAGATTTAAAGAATCCAAATAATCACGAGATGAATTTCCGTCCCATATCTTTACACCCTTATTACTTAATATTTTTGCATTTGTGTCTCCTCTACATATCCACAATAATTCCTCAATTATATTTTTAAAATTAACATATTTAGATGTAAATAATGGAAATTCTTCCGAAATATCGTATTTAATTTGTGTAGCAAATAATCCTATAGTTCCTACACCAGTTCTATCTATACGTTCTACACCTGTATTGATAATGGAATGTGCTAAATCTAAATATTTGTTTTCTTGTGTTTTGTAATTATTTATTTTTTTATAATGTAGTATGCGATAAGAAACGTTATTCTCTATATATTTTTTAGAATAATTTATAAGTTTATATTCTTGACCAGGATGTTTTAAAAAGCAATCTGGTATTTTAGTTTTAAAATCAAAATTTTTAATTTCTGTCAAATACATATTTTCCGCCTTATTCATAAATATATCAAACACATAACTCCCACCTATTATAAATACATTCATATTCTCATTATATATAGAATCGAATATATCCATATTCATAAAATATTCTGTATTTTTATTAAAGTGTTTTTGGTTATATTCTGTATTTATCAACCCAATATCGTTTGTAAAAATAAAAGATATTCTATCTTTTAATGGTTTATTTTTTATAGATATCCATGTGTTTTTACCCATTAACACTATGTTACCATTTGTAATTGATTTAAAATGACGCATATCATCTTTTAATGATATCAACAAATCATTATTATAACCTATTCCTAATTTGTTTTTATAATTACAAAAACTACTTATTATATTAATTGGCATTATTAATATAATAACATTATTTTTAAATTCAATTTATAACAGACTTTAAGATAATTAATGAGACAACAAATTCAATATACTTCCATCATAAATAACATTGTATTGACTTTCATCTAATTGTTTTATTATTCCATCTAATGAAATACGTGGTCTTCTTTTTTGAATACACTGATCCTTAAATTTTTCTTTTTTATTAACATTTATATTTCTAAATGTATCTTTATCACATAATATATAATAAATTTTAATACGATCGTCTGTAAAATCTCTAGCATCACATATATATAAATCATCCCAATGCTGTTTAGGACCAAAAGAAAGAGGGCCTCTACTAGATGTACATTTTACTTCTATTTTTTTTATTTCTTCACCCTTCGATTTTTTCAAATCACCTATTGTATCCCATGAATATTTATAATCATTTATATTATTTTTTAATAACGTAAATAAAACTAAATGTTCACTTACAATATCCGGAAATCCGTTTCTTCTAACTCGCATTATTGGATTATTTACTTTTATATTCTGTATTATCTCACAATTATTTAAATAATTTTCATATAATTTTTTAATATCGTTTTTATGAAGCATCTTATAATGATTTTCAATTTTATAATTTTCAATTTATTATATTTAATTATTCAAAGTCTTTATAATTTTCAATTTATTATATTTAATTATTCAAAGTCTTTATAATTTTCAATTTATTATATTTAATTATTCAAAGTCTTTATAACATTTTCTGATAATTTTTTAATAACATCTACAGTCACTGCATTCCCTGCTAATTTATACAAAGCGCTGTCTGACATTTTAGATGATAATTTATAACTTTCTGGAAATCCTTGCAATCTAAAACATTCTCTAGGTGTTAATTTTCTAATTCCAATATCATCTTTTAATAAAGGAACATTATGACCACCACCACCCATATTAGCAGTCAAAGTCGGGCACAAATTATTCTTATTTTCTCTAATATAATGTCTTCTATATTGATATATAGTATTTGTGTTTATATGTTTAGTTATATTTTCATTTATAGTATTGAATACTTTTAGTTTATCTGTGTAATAATATTTCTCATTTATCTGATTTGATAACAAATCTCGTAATTCTATCATTTCATCACATTCACTTGGAAATTCAAATTGTTCAGTTTGATAATTATTTTTAAAACAAACTATATACATTCTTTCCCTGTTGTGTGGTATATTAGTTAATTTGCATGTATTTAATATATCATATTTGAATGTGTAACCTATTTTTATTATATTATCCTTAATTGTTTCAAATGATTTATTTTCATTATGTGTTTTTAAATTTTTAACATTTTCAAATATAACACAATCTGGCTTATGATAATTTATTATTTCTATCAATTTAAAAAAAACATTTGCTCTTTGATCATTAAATCCATTTTTGTTACCAGCTATTGAAAACGGCTGACATGGAAATCCACTTGTTAAAATATTCATTTTTGGTATTTCATCCATATTTAAATCATGTATATCCTTTAATGTCAATTTCAAATCAAAATTATCATCGAATATCTTCTTTGAGTTTATATCAAAATCATTTGCAAATATTGTTTTTACATCATGATTTTCAAATCCTAAAGAAAATGCACCAGTCCCTGCACAAAATTCAGCAAGGGTGTACATTATTACTATATTATATATTATAATATTTTCAATTTATTTTTCCGAATATAATCATATTTATTGTAGTATTTATTTTAAATATTCTATGCATAATTATCCCTAATAAAAGTAAAATGATTAATGTATATTGAAAATTCAAATTTATTATTTTATATTTTGATATCAAATATGCACCAAGAACTGTTGCTAATAAATCGATTAATGCTATGTTAAATAATCTAATAGATCTTATATCCATATCTATTCTTGTAAAATAAAATTTTTATATTTTTTTAAATTTTTACTCAATTCCTTATATATTTTATAATTCCCTGAAAAATATATATATTTATTAGAAGTATATAATACATATATTGTATCTAATATATCTACTATCTTCATTTTATTATAATATATTATATTATTTACTTGTATATACCTTAATTTATTCAATATATCGACATCATTACAATCAAATCTTGTAAATATTATTATCATATTTTTATTTAATTTAATTCTATCTATAAACCATAATATATCTTTATAATTTTTTACTATTATTATAAATTTATTTTTCTCATTCAAAATAAATCTAATGTTTGATGTAACTCCTATACCAGAACTGATAAATATATTATCATCATTATCATGTACTTCATGATTGTAAAATGGCCCGTATACTAACAATTTATTTATTTTTTTATAATATAATTTATTAGTCCAATCACCTCTATTTTTTATATGTACATAATAATAATTATCAATGACATATGATACACAAAATGGATGCCATTCTATTATATTTATTTCCGGACAACATATCCACACAATATATCCATCATAAGGATTTATTTTGTCGTTGTATATTTTTATTTCTATAATATCATGATAATAATTGATATAATATTTTTTTACTATATATAAATATTTCATAAAAAATTCAATATAATACAATAATATAAACGGAGCTATAGAAATTTGTGATATAACTAATTCACATTTATTTAATTTTAATAGTTTTTGTAAAAAACAAGTAGATATATGCATATATAATACAACTATCAGTATTATATTTAATAATACATGAAATATATAAAATAAATTATAATATTTTTCTCTAATCCATTTTACTGACAAAATAAAAAATAAAAATAATATTATTACAAGAATATAACCATATATATTTACAGGTAAAAATATCCATTTTATATTTGTCTTTGAGAAATTAACAAAATGCATAATCATATGTGTCAGTGAAAATGTACATATAATACTGTATATGTTATAATGCAGAGGTTTATATTTTATAGGAGTATACATAATTTTTTTAAAAATTTTTATAGATGTCAAATATAAAAATGCTAAATTGAGCCCTATTAATGTACCACTAGATTTAGCAATAGAAATTATTATACCAGCTTTTAATAATTTGTAATAATATACATAAAATAAACAAAATAATATATATTGTGTACCATAATATATATATAAAATATTAAAAAAATTACTAGCCATTTTTTTTTAATATTTATTTTTTTAAGTTGATTTATATCTTAAATCTTCATATCTATTACAATAATCACCGTTTTCTTTACATGTTTCACCCATGTCACCATATAACCATTTTGCAAATTTCTCTTGATCATTTGGTATTGTAGTAGAAGGCATTGTATAAAATTGTCTTTGTGAATTGTATTTTCCAAATATATCGTTAACATCAGTGTATAAATTATGCCTAAATTTTTCATCCATATCCTTTTTAATAGCTGGATCTGTAACATCACATGCTGGTCCTCTATCCACTATTTTTCCGTCTTTTATATTTAAATAATCACCCATAGTTGCATTCATAAACGGATTTTGTCTAGTTGGTCTAACACAATTGTTTTCAAAATTTTCAATAACAGGCTTTGTCATCAAATTTTTATCATAAAATAATATCATGATTAATCCAAATATCAATATAATATATATATAATTCCAGTCATTTTTCACATACGATATCATTAATACAGTATATATACAGAATCTCATGATAGAATTAAGACGTTCATTATATGATTGTATTTTGTTAGGAAAAAATTCTATTAATCTATTTTTATTAAAAAGTATAAAAAAATCTTCAAACCATATTTTATCTCCCATATTATATTTATATAGAAATAATAAAATATTTTTTATTTATTAAATGGTATATTTGTATTAATAGTTTTTAAAAAATTAAAGGCCTTTGTTTCTAGTTCGTCTTTATTTATTTCACCAGAATCTATTTTAGTATTTACAGAATTCATTATATTGCTAATTAAATTGTCTAATTGTTCATTTTTTTTTCCAGACATTAATGATGATAATAATGTCATTGGGTTAATATTAGTTTCTTCTATATTTTTGCTTATTTCAGTAGTTATTTTTTGTATATCGTCATTCTTAATAAATTCATTTAAATTAGATTCTAAATTATGTACATCTAAATTATGAAAATCTTCAAATATATTTTTATCTCTTATAGTAGTTAATGTATTGAAAAGATAAAGATATCTTACTATCGATAATAATGTATTTTTATTTTCATTTGATACTATATCTAAATTTAATCTATTCCCAAATAATTTAATATTTTTCAAGAATACTAATTTTTTTCTTTTTACTTTATCACCTGACATTATTTTGTTAAATATATTATCTATATTTGCAGAATATACTTGCAATATATCATTAGTATTTTTCATTTCCAACTGTAATATATCATTGTCGGTTTTTAACAGGGTTATATATGTTTTCATATTATTTTCAAATTCTACATCCTTTATTAATTTATTCATATCGGATACAAAATTAGTTACGCTTTCTACAAAATTTTTCATGATTTGTTTTTTTAAAAAATTTTCATTTACTTCTTCATTCGCTTCTTCATTCGCTTCTTCAACTACTTCTTCAACTACTTCTTCAACTACTTCTTCAACTACTTCTTCAACTACTTCTTCAACTACTTCTTCAACTACTTCTTCAACT